>Ga0209287_10000921_pt1 | contig 15827 bp, 9 predicted proteins | sample PPLLak3cmMay2015_2_FD_187255 | JGI IMG/M metagenome (GOLD analysis project Ga0209287, IMG submission 187255) | Freshwater sediment microbial communities from Prairie Pothole Lake near Jamestown, North Dakota, USA - PPLs Lake P8 Core (1) Depth... | ecosystem: Environmental > Aquatic > Freshwater... | reverse complement strand
CGGGGAGGGCGGTGATAACGGGATCCTGATAAAAGACGCCGAAAGTCTTGAGGTTGCCCATAAAGTCAATACTGTGGTACTCGATAAGACAGGAACAATAACCATGGGCGAACCGGTTGTAAATAACATTATCTGGAACAAGAATACTGATAAAGAAATAAACAGTACAATTCTGCATGCAATCCAGAAAAACAGCGAGCATCCTCTTGCTGAACCGATTGTCAGGTTTCTTGAGAATTCAGGAATTAAAGGCAGTCCGCTTCATACTAACATTGAAAGCATTCCCGGGATGGGTTTAAAAGCAGTAATGGAAGATGAGGAATACTATATCGGAAATAAAAAACTGCTCGGTGAAAACAGGATAATTCCTGAAGAAGAAACGGAAAGCCGGGCTGATCAGTGGCAGAAGGAGGGAAATACTGTTTCATATTTTACAGATAAGAAAAATGTTATTGCTGTCATTTCGGTATCCGACAGGATAAAGGCATCTTCCAGGGAAGCTGTCAGTGAACTTCATAAAATGGGCATTGAGGTACACATGCTTACCGGCGACAATGATGCTTCTGCCAGGGCAATTGCATCGGAGGCCGGAATCGACCATTACCTGGCTGAGGCACTTCCCCAGACCAAGCACGATTATATTAAACAGCTCCAGGCTCAGGGCAGAATTGTTGCCATGGCAGGCGACGGAATAAATGATTCGCAGGCTCTTGCACAGGCTGATGTGAGCATCGCCATGGGAAAAGGCTCTGATATTGCAATGGATGTTGCAAAAATGACAATTATCTCCTCAGACCTGAGAAAGATCCCTCAGGCAATCAGACTGTCAAAACTGACTGTGAGGACTATCAGGCAGAATCTGTTCTGGGCATTTATCTACAACCTGATCGGCATTCCAATAGCAGCAGGAATACTGTATCCTTTCACAGGATTCCTTCTTAACCCGATGATCGCAGGAGCCGCTATGGCACTGAGTTCGGTGAGCGTGGTAAGCAACAGCCTGAGGCTAAAATTAAAAGAGCTTTGATTTAAGGCATCAGAGGTTAAGATTCCTTTCCAGGGCCAGGTTTTTCTGTTTTGTGTATTCAATCAAAAACTCATAGAGTCTGGTTTTATCTGCTTTCTCAAGTCCCTCAAGAATAAGTTTCACGGGCTTTTTATCCTTCCTGTTTATATGAATAGACAACCTCCCGAGTATGATCTTTTCAATTTCCGTATCCGGAATATTTTTTTCTTTCAACCAGTTAAACCACCTGATCTTTAATCCTTCACCTGTCAGTTTAATTCCGGCTGGGAGGGTTATGAAAATCAGTACTCCTGTATAAAACAGGGCGAGCAGGACTAACTCAAGAATATCCCAGATATCGCCCGGTCTCAGGATAATAAAAAACAATCCCACTAAAAGCAGTAGTGACACCAGCAGTATAACAATCCTCGCAATCGGGCGCTTGTTATGCTTAAAGATCAGATTTTCCATTGTCGTAAGTTTTAAAGATCTCTATATAAAGTTACTCAAAATCATTGAGCAGATCATACAACAGACCGCTTTCAAAGCCTTTAGACTGTCCGTAACGGAGAAGCTTTCCCTTCAGGTCAAACTGGTTCTTTGCTTTGATATGCCTGCGGTGTTCTGAAAGCAGGTTTTTCAGGACCGTCATATATTGTTCATTATCAATTGAATCAAGTGCTTCCTTTATTGTTTCTGATGAAATCTTTTTCGATCTGAGATGCGCTGCTATCTTGATCCTGCCCCATTTGTTGAGTTTGAACTTATCCCTCACAAAATAACCTGCATACCTTCTTTCGTCAAGGAATTTATCCTTAACAAGCGAATTAATGATCCTGCTTCTTTCATTTTCATTTACTCCCCATGCAGTAAGCTTAGTACTTATCTCATCAATGCAGTATTCATGCTTTGAGCAGAGAGACATTGCCTTTGAAAGTGCGGTTTGGTACAGATCGGTGCCGGTCATGATATCAGTTGCTGGTTGCTGGTTGCTTGTTACTGCGTGCTGGTGGCTGGGCCCCCCTGGGGGTCAGGGGTGCGGGTCGGAGAGTTGCGGGTACCTTTCACAAATCTGTCCTTGCCATTAATGTCTTTAATAACAGAAATATCAGAATAATTCAATGATTTCAGAAGTTCGGCCATAACCCTGCCCATTGTTTCATTTATCTCAAAGTACATCCTGCCTCCGGGAACGAGAATAATCTCCGCTATCTCAGTTATTGCCCGGTAGTATAAAAGAGGGTCAGAATCCGGAACGAACAGTGCGCTGTGCGGCTCATGGTCAAGCACATTAGCGGCCATGCTGATTTTTTCCGATTCACGGACGTATGGCGGATTGCTTACTATTATCCCGGCACTTTCGGTCTGGCTGAGGTCGGGATTGAAAATATCGTTCACAAAAAACGATGCTGAGGCTTTGTTCAGCCTGGCATTTTCTTCTGCCAGCCTTATTGCTCCCGCGCTGTTATCGATCCCTGTTACTTTTGAGCCCGGCAGGTTCACTGCAAGGGCAATAGCTATACAGCCTGATCCTGTTCCGGCATCAAGTATTGTGCCTCTGAAATCCTTGTTCTCCTTAATAATAAGATCGACCAGCTCTTCAGTTTCCGGCCTTGGAATAAGCACTTCGGAATTTACCTTTATCAGGCAATTATAGAAACTGGTTTCCCCTAGAATGTACTGCAGGGGCCTGCCGGTTTTAAGCTGTCTGGTGATACCTTGTATCTCCTCTGCCTGTTTCCTGGTTACATGCTCGCCGGAAGTTACCAGAAGATGCAACCCGGATACCCTGAAAACAGTCTTGATAATGATAGAGGAAAATGCATTGATCTCTTCAGGAGGGTATATTCCGGCGAGTTCTTTTTCCAGGTAAGGTTTAATGTCCTTTATAGTTTGTATATTAATCACCATTAATCAAAATATTCGGGCAGTTCATCAAAATTAACACATTCACTGAAATGGCTCAGGATAATGACATAAAATTCATGCGAAGATGCCTCGACCTGGCCGGCAAGGCAGAAGGTATGACCTACCCCAATCCTCAGGTTGGATCTGTCATTGTCCATAATGATACTATTATCGGGGAGGGATACCATTTTAAAGCCGGAGAACCTCATGCGGAGGTCAATGCCATCAATTCAATAAAAAACAGGGGACTGCTCGGGAAGGCTGTTCTTTACGTAAGCCTGGAACCCTGTTCGCATTACGGAAAGACTCCTCCCTGCGCTGAACTGATTGTTTCTTCAGGCATAAAGAAGGTGATTGTCGGAACCATCGACACAAGCGGGAAGGTTGCAGGGAAAGGAATAATGTTCCTTAAAAATGCAGGATGTGAAGTAGTTACAGGTGTACTGGAAAATGAATGCAGGTGGATAAACAGGCGCTTTTTTACTTATAACGAGAGGAAGAGGCCCTATATAATCCTGAAATGGGCGCAGAGCGCCGATGGTTATCTTGATTATGAAAGAGAGAAAAGTACTTCAAAAAAACCGGTATGGATAACCGGTAATCCCGAGAGAGTACTTGTTCACAGGTGGAGGGCAGCAGAGCAGGCAATACTGGCAGGCGCCGGTACCATCAGGGCAGATAATCCGCAGCTGAATGTAAGGTACTGGACAGGAAACGATCCGGTCAGGGTGATCCTCAGCAGGTCGGGAATGTTTGACAGGGAGTCGGCTCTGTTCCGAACCAATGGCACAAATATTGTATTTACCGAAAATGACAGGATTGATATTACTGATACAGACGTTGTGAAATTGAACCATAATACCTCATCTGCGTCGCAGGTTGCAGGTTATCTGCACGGGAAGGGTATTCAGTCGGTGCTGGTGGAAGGAGGTGCCGGAGTACTGAACCACTTCATTTCTGAAGATCTGTGGGATGAAGCAAGGATTTTTACCGGTAAGCATCTCTTCAGGAAGGGTGTCAGGGCGCCGGATTTGAAAGGGAAAATTCAGGAGGAATCGGTATTTGCACTCAGTAACCTCGTAGTTGTACTCAATATCAGAGAATGAGATAGCCGGAGAGGTTGATTATTATCAATAAATTTGTTAATTTTGAAGAATATATTAAAGCATGAAAGTTATGAATAAGCGAATGTTTTTTCTGATGACCATGATGGCAGTCTTCTCGCTCTGCGTTTGTGGACAGAATGGCAAGAAGTTTTTCAAGGCTGGAAATGAATTTGTGGAAAGTCTAAAATATGAAGATGCGGTTGCCCAGTTCACAAGCGCGATTGGAGCTGAACCATCCAATCCGGATTACTATTTTGCAAGAGGCAAGACATATGATGCGCTTGTAAAATACCCTGAAGCAAAAGCCGACTTTGAGAAAGCGCTGGTCTTTGCGCCGAAAAGCGTTGATGCCCTGATCGGCCTTGGAGCCGTATGCAACAAGATGGGAAATTTCGAAGAAGCGCTCAGGCATCTTAACAAGGCTTCTGCAATTGACAAGCGCGACGGAGCAATCTACCCCGAGAAAGTAATAACCCTGATCGGGCTCCAGAGGTACGACATGGCGATCAGAGTATCTGATACTGCAGTGATAATAAAAGACACCCCGATGAATTATTATTACAGGGGTGTTATTTACACAAAACTCAATAATGATGTTTTTGCAAAGAAGGAATTTGAAAAGGCGATCCTGAAGGATAAAAAGCTTCCTGAACCAAGGCTGGCGCTTGCTGAACTTCTTCTGAGGACAAACGATGCCAAGGGCGCCATGGATCAGTGCAATGAGATACTCAGGAACGACGACAGGAACACGGCAGGATACATGATGAGGAGCAAGGTTTACATGAAAAATCTCGACTACCCGAGCGCTATAAACGACCTGTCAAAGAATATTCTTATTGAACCAAATAATTCTGATTTCTACCTCCACAGGGGAAAAGCATACCAGGATTTCAACCAGCATACCAATGCAATAAATGATTTCACAAAATATATCTCCCTCAATCCGGAGAATCCTGATGCATTTTTTGCCAGGGCAAAGTCGTATGAAGAAATTATGAACTATGCCAAGGCAATGGAGGACTATACAAAGATCACCGTCCTTTCTGAGTTTAACCAGGAAGCCCGCAAGATGCTCCAGGATGCACAGGCGAGGCTGTACGAACTTAACAGGGAAGCAGTTCCCCCCGAAATAACGGTTGTAAGCCCTGCTCCGGTCAATCAGACTGTCGAGATTAGAGGCGATAATAATTCAGTTCTCATCACCGGGAAGATAAAGGATAAAAGCAAGGTCAAGTCTTTTGCGATAAACGAGGAGCCGATAACCACGGTTGAAAAAGACGGGGAATATGAATTCCTGTCAAAAATTAATGTTGAGGGGATTGACAAGATCACCCTGGTTGCCCTTGATGATTATGATAATACAAAATCGGTGACCTACTCGCTTGTTCGCACTGAGATTACACCGCCGGTGGTATCAATCCTGGCCCCCTATGCCTCTGACGACGGTCAGATATATCTCGACAAGAATGATCCTAATCTTTTCATCCAGGGAAAGATCACGGATGAAAGCAAGATAAAGTCAGTATTTATTGACGGGGTCACGGCCAGCTATCCTGTAGTAGACCTGAACCCTTCATTTACGGCAACTATCGACATCCTGAATAAAAACAGGATTGTGGTAGAAGCTGAAGATGTTTACGGCAATAAGCAGATATCTGAATTCCGCCTTAACCGTGAAGGTGCAACAATTTCAGCAAACAACCCGATGGGTAAAACCTGGGTGGTTTTCATTGAGAATTCCAATTATTCAACATTTGCCAGCCTCGACGGTCCCCAGAAAGATGTAAGCACAATGACCAGGGCACTGGCCACTTACGATATTCATAACATAATACATAAGAAAGACCTTACCAAAGCCGAGATGGAAAAATTCTTCTCTATTGAACTGAGGGATCTTATCAAGGCCAACCAGGTAAAATCACTTCTTATCTGGTATGCCGGGCACGGAAAATTCGTAAATGAGGTAGGGTATTGGATCCCCGTTGATGCCCAACGCGACGATGAATTCACCTATTTCAACCTCAGCTTCCTCAGGGGGGCAATGGAATCATACGTAACATATCTTACACATACCCTGGTTATTACCGACGCATGTGAATCAGGGCCCAGTTTCTACCAGGCAATGAGATCGGATCTTAAGAAAAGAAGCTGTGACGACTGGCAGGCAACCCAGTTTAAATCGTCACAGGTATTCTCATCGGCCGGCTATGAGCTTGCCGTTGACGATTCGCAGTTTACCAGGACATTTGCAACTGCCCTTCAGAACAACCCGAATGCCTGTATCCCGATAGAGGATGTTGTGGCAAAGGTAGCTACATCCGTAGGCTCCAATAACCAGCAGAAACCCAAGTTCGGGAAAATCACAGGTCTGAAGGATGAAGATGGAACGTTCTTCTTTATAGCCAGATAACATTGATGAAAATAGCATTTTGGTCTTGTAACAATAAGGTCATCAGGAACATAAGCCTGATGACCTTGTTTTTTATGCTGGCTTCCGGCTTGCTGGAAGCACAGACATATTTTTTTGAACAATACGGTGTCGAGCAGGGATTAAGCTCTTCAAAAGTTTATACTATTCTGCAGGATAGAAACGACCTGATCTGGCTGGGGACCGAAAGCGGGGTTTCAAGATTCAATGGCTCAGGCTTTACCAATTTTACCGCTGCTGATGGCACTGCCGGAAGCGGTGTTCGCAGCATTGCGCAAGATACTCTTGGAAGGATCTGGTGCGGGCATTTCAACGGCGGACTTACTCTTTATGATGGCAAGAGTTTTACAAGGGTAAAATTTGATACTATTTCACTTGTCGGTGATGTAACCAGCATACGGCAGATAGGAAAATATATCTGGTTGACCTCAATAAAGGACGGTGCTATCAAGGTTGATTTTCCACAACCGGGAGATTCCCTGCTTATCGGAAAACAATATGGCGGCAAAGTCGGACTGAGTGATGTGATTTCATCATCATATATGGATGCTGCTGGAAATTATTACTGTATTCTTCCAAACGGAGGGATTAAGATATATAATAAGGAGGAAGATACTTTTAAAACCTTTAAACCGGAAGGTCTTACTGATTATTTCGCAGTAGTTACAATCTTCAGTGACAGCAGGGGAGATTTCTGGTTCGGCACACATTACGGAGGGCTTTACAGACTTGTAAAGAAGACCGGGGAGATGAAGGTATATGATGTTAGGGACGGGCTTGCAGGTAACTTCGTCTCATATATTACTGAAGATTACCGGGGCAATGTATGGGTAGGCACCTGGGGTGGAGGAATAACTCTGTTCTACGACGAGAAACTAAGAACCTTCAACAGATCAACCGGGCTTGAAGCCCTTACTATCCACTGCATGGCTGAAGACAGCGAGAAGAATATGATTATTGCTGATCGCTATACCGGGATCAGCATATACAAGGGAGACCATTTCACATCAATCACCGACCCGGCGATAATTCAGGACAAACAGGTATTTGCCATTGATGAAGACAACCAGGGCAGGATATGGCTGGGAACAAATGCAGGACTTTCAATATATGATCCTTCAGCCCGGACCGGAAATCCGGTAAAAGTATTCAATGATAAGACCAACAATCTTATCAATGCCAGGTTCATTAAAATGGATAAAACCGGTACAATGTGGATCGGTACTTACCAGAGAGGCCTTTTTAATTATGACCTCAAAACAGGTAAAATGTACTTTGATTCATTCCTGAACGGTAACCTTGAAAGACAGGCAGTCATTACAGCTCTCGAGGTTGACCAGCAGAACATGGTCTGGATAGGTAACTTTGACAGGCTTGTTAAATATGATCAAACCGCAGATGAAATCAGGACCTTTACTCAGGCAGACGGGCTTGCAGGGACATCAATAAAAGCTCTCTTCTGCGATAGTGACAATAATATCTGGATAGGCTCGGAAGAGAAAATAGGGCTGACAAAATACGACTCAAAGACGGAAAAATTCAGGAAGATCAGGATAACTGAAGGCCTGGTTCCCCAGGCAATATCACAAACAGGTGATTCCAAAATCTGGATTGGTACCGGAGGCGGATTGCTTGGAATAGTTAATGATTCGGTTGTAACAACAATTACTGAAAAAGAGGGGCTTCTTTCAAACAATATTAAGTTCCTTGAACCCCAGGGTGACAAATTCCTGTTTATAGGCACCAATTTTGGATTAAACAGGCTTAATCTTTCGGATGGAAGTATAGCAACTTTCTCTAAAAGAAACGGATACCCGGGAATAGAATCATCACCTAATGCATCTGTTACCGATAGCAAAGGCAATCTGTGGTTCGGCACCGCAAACGGTGTTACCCGTCTTGACCCTCGTCTGATGCCGCCAACAGACATAAAGCCTGTAGTTCACATAAGCAGCATGCAGGTTAATTATGCCCCGCGGACAATGGTCAGTAATCTGAAACTGAATTTTAAGGACAAGAATATACTTTTCAACTACTACAGCGTATCCCTCGCAGATCCTGACGCGGTTAAATTCAAGGTGATGATGAAGGGATTCGATAATGACTGGAGCCTTTCAACCTCGGAAACAATGAAAAACTATCCATTGCTGCCCGGTCATTATACCTTCAGCGTTAAGGCATCAAACAGTTACGGTTACTGGAACGATGAGCCTGTTGAATATTCTTTCATAATTAAACCCCCTTTCTGGAAGAGACCCTGGTTTATATCAATATGCATAATCCTGGCTGCCATAGGGATAATATCATACATCAAAATAAGGGAGAGAAACCTGGTTCTCGAAAAGAAGATCCTTGAGCAGAAAGTTGCCGAAAGAACTGCAGAAGTGGTTCAGAAGAGCATGGAGATCGAGGAGAAGAACCGTGATATAACCGCAAGCATAAGGTATGCTGAGCGTATCCAGCGCGCGATGCTGCCAAGGGATGATTCTTTTCATGATACTTTTGTTCTTTATATGCCCAAGGATATTGTGAGCGGCGACTTCTACTGGATGTACGATAATGGCGACCTCCAGTTCATTGCTGCCTGCGACTGCACAGGACATGGTGTTCCGGGAGCATTCATGTCTATAATCGGCCATAATTCCCTCAATAAAGTTGTGCGTGAATACGGGATCACACGCCCGGGATCAATTCTCGATCAGCTCAATGTTGAAGTAATGAAAGCTCTGACCCAAAGGAATGAAGAAACAATAAACGACGGGATGGACCTTACGCTGATAGCATTCAACAGGAAGGAATTCATTTTTGAATTCGCAGGCGCATATAATCCTCTTTACATGGTGAGAGACGGGGAGGTTATTGTACATAAAGCCGACAGGTTCCCTATAGGTATGTCTTCAATGGAGTCGAAAAAAACATTCATGAACCAGAAGATTGATATAAAATCAGGCGACATGATTTACATGTCATCCGACGGCTATGCTGACCAGTTTGGTTCGGCTGATGTCAAAAAATTCAAATCGGGAAATGTCAAAAAGCTTCTTGCCCAGATATACATGCTTCCTGTTGAAGAACAGCGTAAAAGGCTTGAAAAGGAGATTCTTGACTGGAAGGGTGATCTTCCCCAGGTTGACGACATAATGTTTATCGGGATAAGAATCCCGTAAGTCAGATCTTGGCTATCCTGCGCCACTCCTCATTACCCCTGTTTTTATTGCTGAGGGCAGCGATAACCTCTTCAGGAGTATTTACTGTTTCCCAAATAGCTTTATGTTCCTTCCTGAGAAAGTTATTATCTACCATTTTGTCGAAAAACTCAAGCAGTGAATTATAAAATCCCAGTGTATTCAGGATTATTACAGGCCCGTCAAAGAGGCTAAGCTGTTTAAGCGTGATCGCCTCTGTAAGCTCCTCGAGAGTACCTACTCCGCCGGGCATTGCAACCACTGCATCCGACATTGCAAACAGCTTTTTCTTTCTTTCGCTCATATCCACTGTGATGATCATCTCATCGATCCCTTTATGCCCCCATCCCTCCTCCTCCATGAATGAAGGTATAACTCCTGTAATCTTTCCTCCGTTCTGTTTGACGGCATCGGCAAGCTTTCCCATTAGTCCAATACCTCCTCCTCCAAACACAACATCAATTCCGGCCTGTGCAAGAAGAGACCCGAGCTTTGATGCAGTTCTGTTATATTCCTCATTCACCCTGCTGCTCGATGCAGCAAAAATACAAACCGTCATAAACACGAATTAAAAAAGGCCGTCGCAGTTTAGCTGAACGGCCATATTATCTTCAATTGCAATTTAGAGCAACGTATTGAGCTTATTCACAAAATTAGGCTTGGGAACAGCTCCCACCTGCTTGTCGGCAATCTTACCATCCTTGAAGAATAAAACAGTGGGAATATTCCTTATACCGTACTTTGCAGCTACATTGGGACTGCTATCCACATCGCATTTGGCAACAACTGCCTTACCGGAATACTCTTTTGACAATTCTTCAATAATCGGTGCAATCATCCTGCAAGGGCCGCACCACTCTGCCCAGAAATCGACAACAACAGGTTTGTCAGATTTTATAACTACTTCCTCAAAATTGCTGTCAGTTACTTCTAAAGCCATATAGGTTAGTTTTAATTGTTTAATTATCAGACATTTATCTTATTGGTCCAGACCCCTAACCCTGCCCTTCCCCCAGGGGGGAAGGGTTTTTACATTTCCCCCCTGCCTTGCTCCGCCGAAGCGGCTACGCGAAGGCGAAGGGGGAAATAAGAAAGGGGGTTTTCGCATATAAAGATAGCTAATTAACTTTATATTCAATACCCGGGTGGTCATCGAGATATGATACAAGCTCGTTATTCAGCCTTATCCTGACAGTTCTTGAAAACATCGGAAGCGATATCCTGTCGTCAGGATCTAGAAACATGAACTTAAGCTCGGTATCTCCCTTGTTCTCCTTGATCAGTTCCCTGAGCTCGTTTATCATTTCCTGGTTCAGGTTGGCTGGATTGATCTTAAGCGTGACTGACTTTATCAGCTCATCCTTCACGCTTGAGAGAAGGTTGATTTTTTTGATGCTGAATTCCAGTTCATCCTCCTTGTATCTCTTTTTCTGCACCCTTCCTTTAACCAGCAGGTAATACCCGTTGTAAAAAAACTTGCTGTTGTCAATATAATCCTTATCGAACATCACGAATCTGAATGAATCCGTATAGTCCTGGAGAGTGAAATTCCCATATGGTTTCCCGTTCTTGCCAAGGCCGTTTCTGGTTTCAGTCACCATCCCTGCAACAATTACTTCCCTGTCGAGATAGTCTTTCATGTTCTGGAGTTCAGCAAGGGTGACTGTGGTGAAAGTACTTATCTCAAGCCTGAAATCATCAAGAGGGTGTGAAGAAAGATATATGCCTATCACCTCTTTTTCGCGGTTCAGTTTTTCGAGCTTGGGCCAGTCGGGACACGCTGTAGGTTCGGGCTTTATCATGCCAAAGCCTTCACTATCGCCGAAAAGAGTCTGCGCGCGCGTTGTATTGATCGTTTTGGCATTATTACCGTACCGTATCAGGCTTTCGATGAAGCTTGATCCCCTGGTGTCGAGAGCGAAATATTGCGCTCTGGAGATATCCTGGAAGCAGTCGAAAGCTCCCGATACAGCCATAGCCTCAAGGTTTTTCTTGTTCAGCGAGTTAAGGTTGACCCTTTCAACCATGTCATAAATATCTTTAAAAAGCCCATTTGCCTCCCGTTCTTCAATAAGCTGAAGCACGGCGCTCTCTCCCACACCCTTGATGGCGCTCAGGCCGAATCTTATATTACCATCCTTATTCACAGTGAATTTGACATGGCTCTCATTGATATCTGGGCCAAGGACCTCCATTCCCATCCTCCGGCACTCATCCATGAAGGTGGTGATCTTTTTGATATCGCTTATGTTACGGCTCAGCACCGCTGCCATGAATTCGGCAGGAAAGTTAGCCTTGAGGTATCCGGTCTGATATGCTATCAGGGCATAGCAGGTCGAATGTGATTTATTGAATGCATACTGTGCAAAGGCTTCCCAGTCTGACCATATCTGGTTCACTATTGTCTCGTCGTATCCTTTTTTGGCGCATCCCTCGAAGAATTTAAGCTTCATCTCATCCATGATAGATTTCTTCTTCTTGCCCATGGCCTTGCGGAGTGAATCTGCTTCGCCCTTTGTAAATCCGGCCAGTTCCTGTGAAAGCAGCATCACCTGTTCCTGGTAAACCGTGATCCCGTAAGAATCGCTCAGGTATTTTTCCATTACAGGCAGCACGGTGTCAATCTTCTCCTTGCCGTGCTTCCTCCTGATAAACTTCGGAATATATTCCATCGGACCCGGGCGGTAAAGGGCATTCATTGCTATCAGATCCTCGAACCTGTTTGGCTGCAGCTCCCTGAGGTATCTTTTCATGCCTGTCGATTCAAACTGGAATATCCCGGTTGTCTCGCCGTTGCTGAACAGTTCAAAGGTTTTCCTGTCATCAGGGGGCAGATTGTCAATATCAATATCGATGCCTTTTGACTTCTTTATATTTTCAATAGCATCCCTTATGATCGATAATGTCTTCAGCCCGAGGAAGTCCATCTTCAGCAGCCCGACTGATTCAACATGGCTGCCGTCGTACTGGGTAGCATACAGATCGGTGTCTTTGGCAGTGCAGAGAGGAATATAATTATCAAGTGAATCCTTTCCTATAATAATGCCGCAGGCGTGAACTCCGGTCTGACGCACCGAGCCCTCCAGCACTTCGGCATATTTAAGTGTTGTGGCGATAAGCTTATTTGACGATTCCTTTTCCTTTGCCAGCTCAGGCACTTCTTTATATGCCTGTGAAAGAGTTACGCCCGGCCTTTCAGGAACAAGCTTGGCAAGACGGTCAGCGTCAGGCAGCGGGAGTTTCTGGACACGGGCAACATCCCTTATAGCCATTTTTGCGGCCATCGTGCCAAATGTGATTATATGAGCCACTTTATCATGGCCATATTTTCCGACCACATATTTAAGCACAGAATCCCGTCCGTCCTCGTCAAAGTCAATATCGATATCAGGCATCGATATGCGGTCAAGATTAAGGAACCGCTCAAACAGGAGTCCGTACTTGATAGGGTCTATATCGGTGATCCTGAGGCAGTATGCAACCGCGGAGCCCGCTGCCGAGCCTCTGCCCGGACCAACTGAGACTCCCATTTCCCGGGCGGCCCTGAGAAAATCCTGGACGATTAGAAAGTACCCGGGAAATCCCATCTTGGCGATCGTCTCAAGTTCAAAATCGATCCTTTCAGTCTGTTCCTTCGTCAGTGTTCCCCACCGTTCAGCGGCACCCTTATATGTCAGATATCTCAGGTATTCATCCTTATCCGAGTAACCTTCCGGAAGCTCGAATTCAGGCATTATGGGACCATGGTCGAGCTTATACTTCTCAACACCCTCAACTAGCCCGGCAACATTGTCAACTGCTTCGGGAATGTCGCTGAAAATCTTTTTCATCTCCTCCTCGCTCTTCAGGTATTCCTGTTTGGTGTACCTGAGCCTGTTCGGATCGTCAATATCCTTCGCCGTGTTTATGCAGATCAGCCGGTCGTGGGCTTCAGCGTCTTCGGCATTTATAAAATGCACGTCATTCGTAGCTATGAGCTTCACATCATATTTTTCAGCAAGCTTTCTCAGGGATTCTATGACTTTCTGCTGAAGCGGAAATACGCTTGTGTCGGAATCAGGGTCATAGGTCTCGTGACGCTGCATTTCTAGATAGAAATCCTTCCCGAAGATATCAAGGTAGCTTTTAAGAGCGGCTTCTGCTCCTGCCATTGTACCGTTTAGTATCTCATCGGGGATCTCGCCGGCCAGGCAGGCCGATGAAGCAATCAGTCCTTCGTGATATTTTGAGAGCAGTTCCTTATCGATTCGCGGCTTGTAATAGAAGCCCTTTATCCAGGCAATCGAGACCAGCTTTATAAGGTTTTTATATCCTGCAAGGTTTTTTGCCAGAAGGATCAGGTGGTCGCCGCTGCGATCCTCCTTTCCTGTTACGTCTGAAATGGATCTTTTTGCAACGTAGATCTCGCATCCGATAATGGGTTTTAATCCTTTCCTGGTTGCTGCATTGTGGAATTCCTTAACACCAAACATGTTGCCATGGTCAGTAATGGCAATTGAATCCATACCGAGTGATTTTGCCTTGTCTATAAGCTGCGCAATGTTTGAAGCTCCATCCAGAATAGAGTACTGGGTATGAACATGTAAGTGAGAGAAACCAGCCATTTAAGGGATTGTTTTAATCAAATCGGTCGTTAACAAAAGTACGTAAAAATGAATAAAAAAGGCTTTAAAAAGATATGTTAATGATAATATTCCGTAAACTGTTTAATACCAGTTATCAATCCATAACTGCAATCCGTTGGTTGATTCTAAATTTCATGAAGATGTTTTATAATTTCAGTTTTTGAAAGTGACGTCTTCACTTTCACGGACAGTAAAAGGAATCTCAGTGTTCCTTAGTATTTATTATTAACCTAAACTAAAAGTTATGAGAAAACTTCTCTCGATGTTTTTAGTTTTTTGCGGAGTATGGCTTTCAGCCGGTGCCCAGCAAAGAACTATTACCGGTACTGTTACCTCTTCTGTTGAAGGAGAGGGTGCTTTGCCGGGTGTATCCGTTAGTGTGAAAGGGACCACTGCTGGTATCATTACGGGCATAGACGGAAAATACACCCTGGCAATTCCTGAGAACGCAACAACTCTGGTTTTTTCCTATATAGGAATGAAAAAACAGGAGGTTGAGATTGAAAATCGTTCGATAATTAATGTCATTCTGGAGCCTGATGTTCTGGGCCTTGATGAAGTCATCGTCACTGCTTTCGGAGTATCCAGGGAGAAAAAGGCTGTAGGATATGCAGTTCAGGATGTTAAAAACGAGGTGATACAACGGGCAGGAAATACTGATTTTGCAGGAGCAATGCAGGGGAAGATCTCCGGCGTTGATATAAAACCTTCAAGCGGTATGCCCGGAGCCTCATCACAGATTGTTATCCGTGGTGCACGTTCATTTACAGGGAATAACGCTCCTCTTTATGTAATAGATGGAATGCCTATCGCCTCCGGCTCCGATTTTCAATCAGGAAGCGGAGGCAGCTTCACAACTGGAGGAAATGGTGTAACCGGATCAGATATTTCTAACCGTGCAGTGGACCTTAATCCGGCCGATATTGAAAGTATTAACATACTTAAAGGTCAGGCAGCTGCAGCTCTATACGGCATTCGCGCTTCAAACGGAGTAATCGTAATTACAACCAAGAGCGGCCGGAATAATGTAGTTGGAAAACCTGTTATTTCAATATCTCATACAAGCGCTTTTTCACAGGTATCACGTACACCGGATTACCAGACCACCTATGCTCAGGGTCTTTATCGCAATTATGTTCCTACAGCTTCATCATCCTGGGGACCCAAAATCGACGATCTTCCGGATGATCCGACATTTGGAGGGAACAGTAACGGTCATCCGGGTGAATTTTATGTTCCACAGCTGGCATTGGGGCAGGTTGCCGATGCGTGGGTTACTCCGCAGGTATTTAATAACTGGGACAGGTATTTCAGAACAGGCTATTCAGCAACCAATAATGTAAATGTAAGCCAGGCTACAGCGGAAGGCAATTTTGCTCTTGGTCTGAGTCAGACCTCACAGAGTGGAATAGCTCTGGCATCGGGAATGGACCGCTGGAATGGTAAAGCTACTGCAGAAAGAAAGTTCGGCAAAAACTTCAGTACAGGGTTTAATGCCAATTTTTCCAAGACTGATATTGACAAGCTTCCGACCGCAAACGATGCTGCACTGGCCGGTGTTTTAGGTGC
>Ga0209287_10000919_pt1 | contig 15883 bp, 15 predicted proteins | sample PPLLak3cmMay2015_2_FD_187255 | JGI IMG/M metagenome (GOLD analysis project Ga0209287, IMG submission 187255) | Freshwater sediment microbial communities from Prairie Pothole Lake near Jamestown, North Dakota, USA - PPLs Lake P8 Core (1) Depth... | ecosystem: Environmental > Aquatic > Freshwater... | reverse complement strand
CAGTCGGTTTGACCCTTCCGGGCCTATCTGTTATAAAAATCAGGTATTTCCTTATCCGGGGAGTGGCGCAGCCTGGTTAGCGCGCTTGCCTTGGGAGCAAGAGGTCGACGGTTCGAATCCGTCCTCCCCGAGAAGCCCCGACCGCGGGGCCCGGGATTTAATGCAACCGCCGGTCCGGCGCGCCTGTAGCTCAGGTGGATAGAGCAGCTGCCTTCTAAGCAGCGGGTCGGGAGTTCGAGTCTCTCCAGGCGCGCTTATCTTTCATTTTGGCCCTTTTTTCCTCTTCCTCTTCATCCTCTTCCTGTTCGGCGAACGAGATCGTGTCACCGAAGATGGACGCAAATGGCTCAATCCGTATAAGATACAGGGGTTAACGTGTTTCTCAATCATTTAATGATCGCGATAGCGCGAGCGCGTTTTTCCGTCTGCCCGCCCGCGAAAATTCTTCCTTTTATCTTAAGATTCTGATCATAGATACCCAAAAAAAGATCTCCATCCTCGAGCCCCGATCTGCCGAATCCGGCTAAAATGATTTCGTTTATTCCGTCCTGATCGATATCGGCGATCGCGAGCTTACAAGATGAAGAGAACGTCCTCTCATTAGAAAGATTTTTAGAGATCCGATTCATGAGCCCGTTTTCTTTCGTCCATTCAAAAACATCCATTTGCATAATCCCCGGTTTTAAGGTTACGATTTCATTATTGTTGGTAATCGAATCGAGTTGCCCTAGTCCGATGCTGATTGGCTCAAAAGAAAAGGGGCCGATGGGGTATCTAGAAGATTTCCAATCGGAAATATTCTTATTAAGAACGTACAGAAAATGATTATCTGCATCCTCTTTCTTTTTATTCCCGACGATACATATTTCCGGGTCATCGGTCGTGTCGATATTTGCGCTTTTGAGAGTTCCTAAAAAATCTATCTCCACGGGGATTAGGATTGACATATCCCACTTTTTATTCTCTTTGGAGAATTGATAAACAAGAACATATCCGCGGCTTAATTTATTTATTGCGGCATAATGCATGCCCCTTTCAACGTGGTTTTCGATGACTTCAACATTCACGGATACGACAATCCTGTTTTCTTCTCGTTCTTTTAAAATCGAAATCGCATTGATCCGAAGTCTTTCCTTAGGAAGAGCCGGCCGGAGTGCCGCGATTTTGACAAGTCGACCGTTGGGAGTCTGTTTATTTTGAAGATATCGAAATATGACGATATGATGCGAAGTCGCGAAAACGATTTCTTTCGTTCCATCTCCGTCGAAATCGCCATGGAGCAGGCCTTTTGCTTCCCCGTCTTCTTCATCAACGATGCGATTATCGGAATCTTGAAAAGTGCTCAACCATGGACTTCGTCTATTCGGCTCGGCTCGATCATTCTCTTTATAAATATCGAGAAAATATTTCCTCTGTTGGAAAATTCCATATTCGCGTCGTTTTTCCGCAATGAGCGAATTGCCCAAGGCGATAATTTCTTGTTTCCCGTCTCCGTCGATGTCTTCCGATAGCAGCTCCCGATAACAGGGCGTGTTGATCGACCAGATCTTTCTTAATCCATCGTGTTCCATATGCCAAGCGCTTAGCACGCCCGTCGATTCCGGAAAACCGTCGAACGTGTATTGTGAGAGGATAATACTTCCGGGCGGAAAATGGATTGTCGAATCACCTGGATATACGATGGGCAACGAGATTGCCGGCTTACAGTTCGAAGAACATAGGGTAAAGACAAGGAATAATACGTAGCCCAAACCGGTAACTGAATATTTGGAAAATAAACAAATCTTCATCGCTCCCCCATGCCATTGGCTATGATACAATTATTTATGGGAATTACATAAGCCTTAAAGAGGTTGAAAAATCGGGGTGCAAATGAAATCCGCGAGAATGATGTTAACGGCTGTGACTTTCTTGTTTCTTCTTCAGGCCGGGGTTTTCCCCGGCCAGGACTCGAAAATCGAAAATGGAGTCATCATCATCTCAAATCCCCAAAAAACCGTTCTTTTGAACGGAAAAGCCATCAATGTTGCGCTCAAGGAAGATCTCCGCATCGGAGACAAGCCCGAGGAGAAAAACGATCTTTTCTTCGATATCCGCTCGGCCTGCGTGGATCATGAGGGACAAATCATTGTCCTCGATTGGAAAGAAATTAAAATCAAAATCTTCGATAGAAACGGAAAGCTCATCAGGTCTTTTGGGAAAAAGGGAAAGGGACCGCAGGAATGGGATCAGCCCCAAGATATTTCCCTGACGCCCGATAATCACATCCTCCTGTTCGATGGGGGAAATCTGCGATTGAGCGTTTACACTCGGAACGGACAATGCCTCAGCGAAATTCCCTTGGGAACGCTTTTCCCAAGATCAGCCCGGATGGACAATGAGGGCAACATCTTGGCTTGCGTTTTAACAAGAAACAGTACCGAGAAGACCTTTCGGATTGTAAAACATGATGCAAACCTCGCGTCGCTGTCCGTGGTAGCCACTGTCCGAGCAGCCGCCGGTCCGGGGCACAACAACACATACCCGGAATGGCTTCTTTATGAAGTCTACGGACAACATGAATGGATCTGGGCTTTTACCGACAAGTACGAAATGACGATCATTGACGGCCAAGGAATCATTAAAAAGAAAATCATCAAGGATTACGATCCCGCAAAGGTTACAGAAAGCGATAAGAAAGCTTTTATTGAAAACGTCAAGAAAGTCGCAGGCGAGGGTGCCCGGGAGATATTGCCTTCTCTCATATTTCCCTTGACCTTCCCTCCCATCATCTCTTTTAAAACGGATGAAAAACGGAGGGTGTACGTGAAGACCTACGAAACGGACAATCGGGGAAATGCTTTCTATGACATCTTCAACGCCGAGGGGCGATATTTTTGCCGTTTCTCACATCCGGCCAACGAGAACCTCTTCGCCGTTCGAAACGATGAGGCCTATTTTATTGTTAAAGAGGACGAAGAGGGTTTGCCTCTCATCAAGAGGTATCAACTCGTGTGGAGATAACGCGATCATGTTCTTCAGTAAGATCTCCCGGATACGGCTGATTCGAATCCGGATGCTAAAACGCCGTAGCCCCCTCTCTAGAAAATCGATAAACAGAAGATAATAATTGAAATATCAGAAATATTTTCTTGATTTGTTCCCGCCGATATTGGATCGTAAGCCGGGACAACTCTCTCTGAGATGCTGGAATTGACCTGGAACGGGTGATCGCCTATTGTAAGAAGGATGACCAAAATAAAAACGCCGCGGCTGATAAAAAAAACGGCCGGAAAAAAACGATCGGTACGGCCGCCCGCTTCCCCGACAGATGCCATCCTTGAGAGCATTTCCGACGGAGTTTTCACGGTGGACGGGGACTGGAGGATCACTTCGTTCAACCGGGCCGCCGAGGAAATCACCGGCGTTCGGCGAGGCGAAGCCCTCGGGAAGGGATGCTCCGACGTCTTCCGGTCGAGCATGTGCGAATCGGACTGTGCTCTGAGGCGGACGATGAAAACGGGCAAGCCCGTCATCGGCCGGTCGGGATACATCATCAACGCCGAGGGCCGGCGTATTCCGATCAGCGTTTCGACGGCGGTCCTCCGAACCGCCTCGGGCAGCGTCGTCGGCGGAGCGGAGACCTTTCGGGACTTGAGCGAGGTCGAAGCCCTCCGCCGTGAACTCGAAGGGAAATTCCAGCTCGGCGACATGGCCAGCCATAGCCCGCTGATGCAGCGGATTTTCGAAGTCCTCCCGGCAATCGCGGCCAGCCCGAGCACGGTTCTCATTCTTGGAGAGACAGGAACGGGCAAGGAACTTGCCGCTCGGGCGATCCATGACCTGAGCCAAAGGCGGAACGGGCCGTTTGTCGCCGTCAACTGCGGCGCACTTCCGGACACCCTTCTCGAATCCGAGTTGTTCGGGTATAAGGCCGGGGCGTTCACGGGGGCGAACAAGGACAAGCCGGGGCGGCTGGCCCTGGCCGAGGGCGGCACGATATTCCTCGACGAGATCGGAGAAGTGAGCCCAGCTCTCCAGGTTCGTCTCCTCCGGGTGCTTCAAGAGAGAACATACGAACCGCTGGGAGCGATCCGGTCCAGATTCGCCAATATCCGCGTCCTTGCGGCGAGCAACCGGGATCTAGCCGCTCTCGTCAAGGAAGGACGGTTTCGGGAGGACCTCTATTACCGGGTGAACGTAGTTCGTCTCGAACTTCCGCCGCTGCGCCGGCGCAAAGAAGACATTCCGATATTGGTCTCTCAATTCATCGAGCGGTTCAACCGTGTCCAGGGCAAATCGATCAAGGGCGTGGACGGCGAAGCCCTTTCCCTCTTGATGGCGCGAGACTGGCCGGGCAACATCCGCGAACTCGAGAATGTCATCGAGCGGGCTTTTATCCTGTGCGGAGAAGGCCTGATTGGAGTCGCCCACCTTCCCGAAGACCTGGTGCCGTCCGCCCGGCGGGATGCCGATTCCTCCGACATCCGGACTGCCCGCGATAGACTCGATGCCCAAGCCGTCCGCGCGGCGCTTCTTCAAGCCAACGGAAACAGGACGGCGGCCGCGCGTGAGCTCGGCATCCACAAAACGACGCTCTTCCGCTGGATCAAGCGCCTGGGGCTTTCTCTTTCCGGGCCAGATGGACGGGCTCGGCGATAGATCCGGGCATAAACAGTAGCGTTATTGCATCTATAAAAAGATTTAATAATAGCGTTATAGCTACTATACGGGATGAATCTCAGTCCGCTCGCAGTTGCATATCCATAATATAAACAATCAGATGTAACCGTTCAGGGCCCGACTGCCGAGTTGGCACGATTATCGCACATATTGAGTATTGGAAAGAGATGGAGAACATGAAAATGAAAGCGGCGTTCGCGGCCTGGAACGGCCGAATCGCTCCCGTCTTCGATGTTGCAGAGAGGATTCGTATTTTCGAAGTCGAGGACGGGCGTGTCGTTCGAGAGACCGCCCTTGTTTTATCGGGAGACCATCCCGATCAGAAAGCCCGAACGCTGATCGATACCGGGGCCGAAGTCCTGGTTTGCGGGGCGATTTCGAGGATTCTTCATGATCGAATCACGGCCGGCGGGATCCGGATCATCCCTTTTATTGCCGGCGAATTGACCGAAATCATGCAAGCCTGGCTTCGCGGAGAACTGCAAAGAGACGCGTACGCCATGCCCGGATGTTGCGGCCGAAGGCGCCGGGGATTGAAGGTTGGGCCCGGAAAAGACGAAGAGGTTATGCGAAAAAATGGAGGGGGGCGCGGAACGGGCGGTGGTTTTGGATTAGGCGGGAGTCGGGGCGGCGGCAGGGGGCGCGGGAACGGCCCGAGAGCGGCCGGCCCGGGCGGCGAATGTGTGTGTTCGAAGTGCGGGCACGCGGAGCCCCACCAGCGGGGCGTTCAGTGTTTCGAGCGGAAATGCCCGAAATGCGGGTCCGTCATGACCAGGCGATAAGAATCTAAAAAAAAGGAGAATACGACAATGCCAAGAGGAGATGGAACGGGTCCCCGAGGATTAGGGCCAATGACCGGGCGGGCGGCCGGATTCTGCGCCGCGTACGGAATGCCGGGGTCTATGAATCCGGCCTTCGGACGCGGAATGGGGATGGGTCTTGGCCGCGGTGTTATGAGCCGGGGTTTCGGCGGCGGAGGCGGGCGCGGCCGGAGGAACATGTTTTATGCCACCGGGGTGCCGGGATGGATGCGCTTTGGAAATCCTCCCACAGCGTTTGCCAAGGCCGACCCGGAGCGCGAGAAGCAGGCGCTAAAAAGCCAGGCCGACTATATGCAAAGCGAGTTGAATTCGATTCGCCGTCAACTGGAAGAGTTGGAGAAGGCGGATCGCGCCAAGTAACCTTACTGGAGCATGGAGAAAGGAATAGAGTTCATGAAAATTGCTTTTTCCACATCGGGTCATGATCTCAACGCTCCGGTCGATACCCGGTTCGGTCGCGCTCTGAAGTTTCTCATTTGCGATCCCGAAACGAATGAATATTCGGTGATCGACAACACCCAAAACCTGAATGCGGCCCAAGGGGCAGGGATCCAGTCGGCGGAAACCGTGGCCCGGTCCGGGGCCAAGGCCCTGGTGACCGGGCATTGCGGGCCCAAGGCCTTCCGCGTTCTCTCCGCCGCCGGGATCAAGGTCTACACGGTCGAAGGTCTGACCGTGGCCGAAGCCCTCGATCGATTTCGGGCCGGAACGCTCGTCGAAGCCGTCTCGGCCGATGTCGAAGGGCATTGGTGAGTGAAACGGGACCGATGGGGCAAAACGGCGTCATGATTCTCGCCATTGCCTCGGGCAAGGGCGGTACGGGCAAGACAACCGTGGCGGTGAATATGGCCCGGATGCTCCGTTCCGGCGTCTGGCTTCTGGACTGTGATGTGGAAGAACCGAACGCTCATCTCTTCCTGAAAACGGGCTCGGAAACCGAAGAGGTCGTCTCCGTTCTCGTTCCGGAAGTCGACGAAGCCCTGTGCGACGGCTGTGGCGAATGCGGGAAATTTTGCGCCTACCATGCCATCGTTTCCTTCGGGACGACGCCTCTCGTCTTTCCCGAAATGTGCCACGGTTGCGGCGGTTGCACCCGGGTTTGCCCCAGGAAAGCCATCCGTGAAATCGAAAAGCGCGTCGGGGTCATCACCACATCGAAATCGAAAAACATCACATTGGTCCAGGGGCGTCTGGATGTGGGCGGAGTCATCGCCCCGCCGATCATCCGGGCGGTCAAGGCCCGCCTCCGGCAGGGCCAGACCGCGATTCTGGACGCTCCGCCGGGAACGTCATGCCCGGTGATCGCGACCGTCCGGGGCGCGGATTACGTTCTGCTCGTGACGGAGCCGACGCCGTTCGGGCTCCACGACCTCACGCTTGCCGTGGATATGGTCCGGGAGCTTAAAATCCCCTTCGGAGTCGTCGTCAATCGGGCCGGGATCGGTGACGACCGGGTCCAGATGTACTGCCTGTCGGAAAAAATTCCCGTCCTGGCGGAAATCCCGGACGACCGGCGGATCGCAGAAGCCTACTCCCGCGGACGCCTGATCGTCGAGGCCCTTCCGGAATACCGGTCGCTTTTCCAGAATCTTATCGATCAGACCATTTCCCTGGCCAAGGCAGCGGAAAAAAGGATGACCCATGCCGACCTATGAATATCAGGGTGAAGCCTGCGGCGCCGGGTTCCGTCACGTCTACGGGCCGGTCCCTTCCCGTCGGCTGGGACGGTCTCTCGGGGTTGATCTCATTCCCTTTAAGACCTGTTCCTATGACTGCATCTACTGCCAGCTGGGCCGGACGACGAACAAGACCGTGGAAAGAAAGGCATACATCCCGATAGCGGATGTCCTGGCCGAGCTGGAAGAGACTTTGGCCGGGGGGCTTGCTCCGGATTATATCAGCCTGGCCGGTTCCGGGGAACCGACGCTCCATTCCGGGATCGGAGACCTGATCCGGGGCATCAAGAGCCGGACGAAGATCCCCGTGGCCGTCCTGACCAACGGATCTCTGCTATGGCGGGACGAAGTCCGGGAGGCGCTCATGGCCGCGGACCTTGTGATTCCTTCCCTTGATGCGGGGGATGCGGCTCTTTTTCAATATGTCAATCGCCCTCATCCGGAGATCTCCTTCGAACGCATGGTCGAAGGCACGGCCTCGTTCACCGCAAGTTTTCCCGGAGAGGTCCGGCTGGAAGTTTTTCTTCTCGACGGCGCAACGGGCGTTCCTTCCGAAGTCGAGAAAATCGCCGCGCTGGCCCGGCGGATCCGTCCCGCCCGGATCGAGCTGAACACGGTTTGCCGTCCCCCCGGCGAAGATTACGCTTTTCCGCTTGATGCGGATCGGATGCTCGCCCTTAAAGCGCTCTTTGAAGGTCCCGTCGACATCATCGGCGGAATCCGGCCGGACGAATTCCCGGCCTCGGAATTTTCTGGCGCGAGGGATGAGGATATCCTGGCCCTTCTCCGGCGTCGCCCCTGTACCTGCGAGGACGTGTCCGCCGGTCTCGGGATCCATATCACCGAAGCGATCAAGCACCTCGATGCGCTCGGCAAGTCCGGAAAAGTGAAACGAACGCTCGTCGACGCCCGGGGATTCTACGCAGCGACCGAGGGTGAGGAATCTTCCAAGTGAACGAACTCGTCGTCATCAGCGGCAAAGGCGGTATGGGAGGAACCAGCGTCACGGCGTCGTTCGCTGTCCTGGCCGACCGGCCCGTCATCGCCGACGGCGACGTCGACGCGGCCGATTTGCACATGGTCCTCTCGCCCCGCATTCATGGACGGCCCACCCGGCATTTCGCCGCGAGCCCCACAGCGGAGATCATGCGAAAGATCCTTCGTCCCCTTGTCGCCTTGAAATCCAATGACCCTGCCGGAATACGCACGAAATCCATCAATACCCTTTAGGAGGAAACAAAGAAATGAAGATCGCCATTCCTTTGGCTGACGGAAAGCTTTCGATGCATTTAGGACATTGCGAGCGCTTCGCTCTCATCGATGTCGATGCGGAGAAAAGGAGCTTGATCAAGCGCGAAGATGTCGAAGCGCCCCCGCATGAACCGGGCCTTTTGCCCAAATGGCTCGCGGAAAGGGGGGCGAACGTCATTATCGCGGGCGGCATGGGCGGGCGGGCCCAGGGCCTGTTCGCTGAACAGGGAATCGAAGTGGTGGTCGGCGCGCCCTCGGAGGCGCCGGAACGATTGGTCGCCGATTTCCTCGCGGGGACGCTCCGCCTTGGCGGAAACCTCTGCGATCATTAAAGAGCGGTCATGTCGATCAGTGAAGAGAACGGTCATTCCCGCTGTGTCTATTGCGGAAACCGGAATCCAAGATCCCTACGCTTGAATTTTCAAGCGGACGGCGACGGGGCTGTCCAAGCGCGATAAAGGCTGAGGGTTGTCGGCCGGCGATCGTTTCCGTCATCGCCCGGAAAAGAATTTTACCGAAGGAGGATCGAGCTCATGATGAAAGGAGTCTTCACGCTCCAAATTACGCCGTTCACCAAGGACTATCGCCTGGATGAACCCGGCTTGCGGGAGTTAATCCGACGACAGGTCGAAGGCGGCGTCCATGGTATTGCGCCGCTCGGGGTTACGGGGGAGAGTCCCGCCCTGACCGAGAGCGAAGTCACCCGGTTCGTGGAAATCGCGGTCGAAGAAGCCGGCGGCAAGGCCAAGATCGCTCCCGACACGTGCAGCAACAATATCGAGCAGACGATCGCCCGGGCCAAGCGGTACGCCGAAATCGGGAGCGATTACGTCGTGGTTTTTGCGCCCTTTCTCGTCCTGCCGACGCAGGCCGGCCTCATCGATTTCTACCAAAGGGTCGCCGACGCCTGCCCGGTTCCGATCATCATCCACAACGCCCCGGCCAGGGTTGGGGTCAACCTCGAGCATAAATCATACGCCAAGCTCATGGAGCATGGCAACATCGCCGGGACCAAGGATGGGAAAAAGGAACTCGACCATCTGGCTAAACTCCTTCAGATGGCTCAGGGAAAAGATTTCGAGGTTTTCACCGGCAAGGATACGACGGCCTACCCGATGATGGCCTTCGGCGGCAGCGGCATGTTTAGCGTTGCGGCCAATATCCTGCCTAACGTCATGCGCGAAATCGCCGACCATGGCCTGGCCGGGAGGCAGGAGGAAGCCCGGACTCTCCATTACGCCTATTACGACCTTTTCGCCGCTCTGCGCTTGGAAACCAACCCGATGGCGGCCAAGGCGGCTTTGTCCCTTCTTGGTTTGCCGGGCGGACCTCTCCGGCCGCCGCTGACCGAGCTCAGCGAAACGAATCGGGAATACATCAAGTCTCTTTTAAAGGAGCAGGGATTGCGGTAATCTGTTGCCGCGGGGGGGCAGGCGGTTTCCTGTCCGGCGAGATGGGAGGGATTTTTCATGACCGATCAGACGGAAGACAGGCGGGCGCGATGAAAGAAAAAACGGCCATGTTGTCGGTCTTGGTCAATATGGTTTTGGCGGCCGTGAAAATCGCTGTCGGAAGCATGTCCAATTCGGCGTCCGTTCTGGCCGAGGGGCTCCACTCGGGCGTGGATATTTTCTCATCAGGCATCAGTCTGATCGGGATTAAAACAGCTAAAAAACCGGAAGACCGGCAACATCCTTACGGGCATCATAAATTCGAGGTCATGGCCGGTCTGCTCATCACCGTCATTCTCTTCGCGACGGGAATATGGATCATCACCCAGGCTTTTCGGAGGTTCATGAGACCGTTACCTCCGGAAATGACCACCCTCGCCCTGGGAACGATGCTCTTTTCCGCGATCGTGAACGAGCTTATGGCCCGGATGAAGATCCGTTACGGAAAAAGCGAGAACTCGGTGAGTCTTCTCTCCGACGGTGTTCATTCGAGAGTCGACGTCTATACCTCCCTGGCCGTGCTGGTCGGTCTCGCCTTATCCCGATTCTGGGTCTATGCGGATTCCATTGCGGCTTTTGTCGTGGGTTTTTATATTCTCAAGGAAAGCCTTTCGCTGGGGAAACTATCCGCCGATTCCCTGCTGGACGCATCCGCCGGCGATGAGGTCGAAAAGACGATCAGGGGGATCGCCGGGAAACAGAACGTTGAACTCTCTGAATTGAAAACGCAAAAAAAGGGATCGGCCTTAACCGCGAACCTGATTATCACGCTTCCCGGCGATATCAACATCGACCGGGCGACGGCGATCGGCGACCGATTGAAAAAAGCGTTGATGGACGGGATTCACCGGCTGGAATATGTGGCCGTGCAGATCGAAAGCCATGGTCTCTCGACCGAGTCTTTTCAACCGTACGAACCGATCACGGGTTTGAGGGTCGGCGGCGGCATCGGTTGGCGGAGAAGAGGCCCGCTCAAGGATGCGACGCGGGATGCGAACGGTTCCGGCCCCGGGGATGATTGTGTGTGCGCGAAATGCGGATCCCGGGTGAAACACCGGCGGAGCATTCCCTGCTCTTCGATGAAATGCCCGAAGTGTGGGACTCTCATGAAAAGGGGATGATCAGCCGGGCCGACGGGAACCGCCGAAAACGATCCCGGCATCATCAGGCTCCATAAGACATTCGCGGCTCATCCCTCTCACGTCGTCCTGCCGGCCCGGAAACGCTGAGAAGACCAGCCGTCTTCCTTTTTGGCGAACGAGATCATGTCGCCGAAGATGGATGCAAACGGCTCATTCCATAGAATATCCAGGGGAAGCCGGGTTTCTTTTCCCGCGACTTCCGAGGCTATTGAACCTTGATTTCTTACCTAATAGGAAGTAAATTGGGAGAAGGAAGGTCGGCTGTTGGGTGGAGGCATGGGATGAGGGGTTCCAACATTATAAGGATAATTCTAATTGTTCTTGCTGTTTCAAATCGCCTTTACTCGGCCGATGATTATATCCTGAAAACGTATCTCTTCAGGGGAATTTCCTCTCCTCAGAGTTCAGCCCTGGAAAAGGGATTCCTCCTCGATCGCGTGACGCATCCGAATCTATTTTCGGCCATTAATTCTATGATGTTTCGGGAAGTGGACTCCATCATTCTTATAGCCGATGCCTTAATGAATGCCCTGGAATATGAATCCGTCGAAGTCTTCCATCTGTTTGCCAGAAGGATATCTGACTCGGGAAGGGATCTCCGAGAACCCTTTGTCGTCGAACCCGGATGGGCATTTAATCTTGATATCAAGCCCCAACCGAAATTTAAGGAAAGGCCCCGATTCCGCGCTGTTCTGAAAGGCATTGAGGCGGTAGCTCCTCAAAAACAGAAAACCCAAGCCAGCGATAAAGTCCTCGAAGCGGCGTATCGCATTCTCGAGTCCCCGGTTGCTACCCGGGAGATGCCGGTACTTTTCGATCAGGAACTTTCTGTTAAAATAGCCGACCCCGTATTTTGTCTTATCCCTTATCGAGAGGGTTCCGCTTTTATTTTGGCTTTTTTCCTGGAAGAAGCAAAACCCGAACCCAAAGGGAAGTCTTCGTCGAAGGAAAAGAGCCTTGAAACAAAAGGAGCTCATTCTCTTCGGGAAGTCTTACCGCACTATCCCTATGATCTTCGTGAAAGAGGAATCGAAGGAACCGTCAGGCTTCGGGTCAGTATCGATCCGGATGGAAATCTGGTTGGAATCCGGATCCTGAAATCCTTGCATCCCTTTTTAGATCAATCCTCGGTTTGGGCCGTTAAACAGTGGACCTTCTCCCCGGCCTTAGAAGAGGGCAAAGCCATCTATGGCCAAATCGATATCGATTTCCGATTCGATCGACAAGCCTGGCTTCGGTTGGAAGCCGAATCCGGACGTCGAGTAGATCCATCCATTAATCCATCCGAAAAAAACGGTTTAATCGATCGAATTCTTAATCTCGGCGCGGCTTACAGTCAAAAACTGGCGGCTGCGGCCTATGATTTTGTTTGTGAAGAGACGATTAAAGAAATTGTCTATCCGACTTGGCTGGATCGTCTGCCGGTTCCCGGGGAATCGAGTGAAAGCGTCCAGGACATGGGAATCCAAAATGTTTCCGGTTCCCCGGTTCATGTCATTCAAGGGTCATCTCGCGGAGCGGCCCACGCCCCGGTTTATTTATCCAAAAAGGAATACAAGAGTGATTTTCAGTTTATAAGAAAAAATGGAGAGCTCTCGGCCCGCCGCCTTCCATCGCCGGGGCAACCGGGATATCTCAGTCGTCCTGAAAACGCTCATTATTCCGCCATCCAGCCGTTTTCTCTTATCGGTAAGCTTCTTTCTCCCGCTTATCAGCATTTGTTTTATTACATCCTTCGTGACGAGGATACCATTAAAGGCCGAAAAGCCTGGGTTATTGAAGCTTTGCCAAAAAGCGGATTCGAATATGGGATCGAATCCGCGAGGATTTGGTTGGAAAAAGAAACAGGGAAAGTCATGAGGGCCGAGACAAAAGGCGCTTTTTTAGATGGATTTGAAGCGATAATAAATGAAGCCACACGTTACGCGCTTCAACCGGAATTCCTTACGACGTATTCGTTTCAAATCGAGAAATCAAACCTTATTTTCCCCGACCATATTCAGGTTCAAATCTATTACCCCGCCATGCGGGCCATGACTAAGAAAAGCAAAAAAATCGACCTGCGGATCACGTACGATAAATATAGGTTTTTTAAAGTGGAAACGGTTGATATTATTAAGACCGAGGCGCAAGAGGGAATGCGGGATATAATTAAAATAGTTCAATAAATAATTATGTTCACCGTAGGTGAACATAAAGAAATAATGAACAATGTATATATGTTGTTGTTTTATAATTAAATACAATATAAACTATTGACAAGTGTTCATATATATGGTATGTTCAGCGATATTGAACGTTAACTTTATATGAACGCGTTTATGGAGAGGGACATGGGACACGAGCTAAATGACGTATTCGAGCCCGCCCTGAGGGCGTTTAGGAACAATTTTGCCGATACGCCTATCCATGTAGATGTCCTTGGTATGGAACATGTGCTCGGGCCGGGGTTGATTGCCGATAAGCATATCAAATTGACTATCGGCGAAAAACAAATTCAGTATTATGCGGAAATAAGAAATAACCTTACGCGAGCTTATATCGGCCTGCTCATTCAACGCAGAAATATGCTTCCTGGCGCGTTGTTGTTAGTCACGAATTATGTAAATGACGCTATGGCGGAATACCTAAAAGAAAATAAGATCGAGTTTATTGACGTCGTAGGTAACGCGTATATTAATCAACCCCCGATCTATATTGATATTAAAGGGAACAAACAAAGAGATAAATTCCTAAATACTACGCCCGGAAAAGCATTCCTGCCGACCGGTCTAAAAGTAATTTTCAATTTTCTATGTGATCCCCTGATACTTAACAGGAATTATCGGACTATTGCGCAAACAGCCGGTGTCGCTCTAGGCAATATCGGATGGCTTATCATTGATCTAAAAAGGCAGGGGTTTCTTCTCGACCGGGGGAAGCAAGGGCGTCAGCTCATTCAAAAGCAACGCCTCCTCGATCGCTTTGTGGAGGAATATCCAAAAAGATTAAGACCTCAATTATTCTTAGGCCAATTCAGGGGGGATCCAGATTGGTGGAATAAAAAAGATCTGGGTTTTGAATACGCGCTTTGGGGAGGTGAAGTCGCTGCTGCCAGAATGGGAAATTACCTGAAACCACAGACAATGACCGTATATCTCAAACGAGAATTACTTAACGAATTTTTGTTAAATAAAAGGCTAAAAAGAGACGCTCATGGAGAAGTGGAAATACTCAAAACATTCTGGGGTCAAAATAATCCAGCTGGCGACAAGGGATTGGTCCATCCAATTCTCGCTTATGCAGATCTAATCGCCACGGGTAATCAAAGGAATATCGAAGCGGCAAGGATGATTTATGAACAAGATGTTAAACGATTTGTCCGGGAAGATTGATCCATCGTCACTCAAGGTATTATTGGAAATAAACAAATATGCCATCAAACTCAATCTAGATTATTTCATAATAGGCGCAACGGCGAGAGATATTTTGCTTGAACACAGTCATGACATTAAATCGACTCGGATGACAAAAGATATCGATATTGCAGTATGCGTAACCAATTGGGAAGAATATAAGGCCTTAATTGACGAGTTGATGGCTACAGGCAGATTTGCAAAGCACGCCCAAAAACAAAGATATGATTATGACGGAACTTCCATAGACATTATTCCTTTCGGGGATATTTCCGGCCCAGATAATAAAATCAGCTGGCCTCCTTATCACGATCCGATCATGTCGACAGTCGGTTTTATCGATATTTATAAGAATGCAAAGATTTATAGATTTAATAATAAACCTGTGCTTGACATAAAAGTGCCTTCAATTCCAGGTCTGGCAATGTTGAAAATATTATCTTGGAATGATGCTTATCCCGGCAGGGAAAAAGATGCCGAGGATCTATTATTTATCATGCGAGAATATCAACGGGCCGGAATTGAAGACCGCTTATATGGTCAAGAAACCAGCTTGCTCGAGGAAGAGGATTTTGATATTGAGCTGGCCGGCATCAGGCTTCTCGGCCGTGATATGGCAAGAATATCGAGTACCGCTACGGTCAAAGCGATCAAGGAGATATTGATCGATGAGACCATGGAAAATTGCAAGTGCAGATTAGCGTTTCAAATGGAAAAGAACCGTGATGATTATGATGCTATCATGGTTCTTCTTAAAAAGCTGAAACAAGGATTTTTCGAAGAGAATGACTTTTAAGTGTCTTCTCTTGAGCCGCACGCCGAAAGGTTGAAATCCGATGACGAACGTCAACTACGCGAAGGATGTTATTTGGCCTCGCAGCGGGCCGCCGCCGAGTGCGGTTTCTTGACTTCGCTCCTTAGCCGTGGATATAGTTCAGGACGCGTGACGGCCCATGAGGAGAACACAATGTCCAAACGAATTTTAATGATCGGTTTCATTTGTTTGAGCCTGGCGATCGCCTGGACGGGTGCGTCGGCGGTTGCGAGCGGACAGCGGCCGGAGGCGGGGCGGCCCGCATTTGCGGCCGGGGCGTTTATGGAGCACGTCAAGGTGCTCGCGTCGGACGAGTTCGAGGGCCGGGCGCCCGGAACGAAGGGCGAGGATCTGACCGTCGCCTACATCGCGGACCAGTTCCGGAAGGTCGGTCTCAAGCCGGGCCATACGGACGGCACATACTTCCAGAACGTGCCGATGGTCGGGATCACGGCCGACCCGTCCGCCTCGCTCGTGTTCAAGAAGGGCGGCGCGATGCAAACGCTCGCCTTCAAGGACGATGTCGTGGCCTGGACGAAGCGGGTTCAGGAGACGGTCCGCCTCGACGCCTCCGACGTGATCTTCGTCGGCTACGGCATCCAGGCGCCCGAATTCCAGTGGGACGATTACAAGGGCGTCGACCTGGCCGGCAAGACGATGATCGTGCTGGT
>Ga0209287_10000916_pt1 | contig 15936 bp, 12 predicted proteins | sample PPLLak3cmMay2015_2_FD_187255 | JGI IMG/M metagenome (GOLD analysis project Ga0209287, IMG submission 187255) | Freshwater sediment microbial communities from Prairie Pothole Lake near Jamestown, North Dakota, USA - PPLs Lake P8 Core (1) Depth... | ecosystem: Environmental > Aquatic > Freshwater... | reverse complement strand
AGACGTATCTCGCCATGGCTATGGGAATTTCTGCCCTTACGAAAGGACTTGTGAGCAGGATCATACTGACCAGACCTGCCGTTGAAGCCGGAGAGGCGCTCGGTTTTCTTCCCGGGGATCTTGCCGAGAAAGTTGATCCGTATTTAAGGCCGCTTTATGATGCCCTTCATGATATGATGAGGTTTGAAAAGGTTTCAAACCTCATGCAGCAGGGTGTAATTGAGGTTGCTCCGCTTGCCTTCATGCGTGGAAGGACTCTAAACGATTCGTTTATCATACTTGATGAGGCCCAGAATACGACTTCAGAGCAGATGAAAATGTTTCTTACGCGTATAGGATTCAGTTCTAAAGCTGTTATCACAGGTGATATTACCCAGATTGATCTCCCTTCCGGAAAAACCTCGGGGCTTATAGAATCGAAGGATATTCTGCAGAAAATTGAGGGAATTAAGTTTGTCTTCTTTTCAAAAACGGATGTTGTCCGGCATAAACTTGTACAGGATATTATTGAGGCCTACGAAGGGCTTGAAGAAAAGAAGCGGAAACAGGCAAACAGGCCGGCCTGAAGGAATCAAGGGGCCGAATATCGAAAGCCGAATGTAGAATATCGGGCCCATTACACGGGTACATCGAATATCGAAGGGCGAAAATCGAAGGGCGAAAATCGAAGTACGAAGTCCGATGTACGATGTGTGACATTCGATGTTCGATTTACGATGTCCGGATCAGGAACCGAAAACCGGAAATTTTGTAACTGATATATGAAGCTGAAAATAATAAAAGAATCTGCTGCCAATCTCTTTAATTCGAACAGGAATATTCCCTGGTGGATATTTTCGGGTGCCATTGTTTCATTTATTCTTATCCTTTATACAGGTCTTGTACCCATCAGGCATACTTATAATCTGGGTGATATTGCGGATAAAGATATTAAAGCTTCGGATGATTTTCTTGTTGAGGACAAGGATGCCACTGAAACGAACAGAAGGATTACTGCGGACAATGTTCTGACAGTATATGATTTTGATTCTTTACTCTCATCCAAATTATACCAGCACCTGGTCACAGCTTTCAGGGATATAAGAGATGCCGCTGAATCGGACAATTTCAAAACCCATGATCCGGAAACAAATCTTCAGATTCCTGCAGTATCCGAGAAGCTTTTGAGATTTAAAAGCGTGTTTGAAAAAAGGATAGGTTTTACGATTCCGAAGAGCGTTTATATCAGCCTCGAAAAGAACCGTTTTTCCGAAGATATTCCGAATGCTGTAATTGCAATTGTGTCTAAAATACTGGACACAGGAGTGGTGGCAAACAAAGATTTTTTGCTGAAAGAGTCTGAAAAGGGAATAATATTAAGGGATATTGAATCAAAAAATGAAATATTGACTTACGAATTAAATTCCTTTTTCAGTCCGGAGGAGGCTCAAGGCCTTGTAAAAACAATCGGGCAGCCGGTGTTAAAAGGATTTAGCCCTGATAAGCGCGATACCGTTTTATATTTTGTAAACAGGCTTATTCAGCCGAATATAACTTTAAACAGGAATGAAACCGAAGAAAGAATAAAACGTGCAGTGGCTGAAGTAAGTCCGGTTCTTTACAAGGTAAAGGCAGGTGAAATGCTTTTGCGTGAAGGTGAAAAAGTTTCTGGACACCAGCTTGTAAAATTAAAGGCTCTTAAGTCACAGATAAGATACGAACAGATATCGGCGACATGTATCGGTGCTGCCATGATTCTCTCATGCCTGCTTCTTACAATTTACATTATTCATTTAAAGAATCGCAACGACAAGATAGGTGATCATAACAGGAAAATTCTTTTTTACGCATGCATTGTCATCATGTTTTTCCTGCTTGCCGAAATTTCATCATCACTGTCGAGATCTCTTACCCAGAACGAACCTTTTTCAATTACAGCCGCATCGATTCAGTTCGGTATTCCTATGGCTTCCGGAGCCATGCTCATATGTATCTTTATGGGCTTGAACACTGCAATCTCATTTTCTCTCGTGATTGCAGTCTGTGCCGCCATAGTGTTTCAAAACCGGTTTGAAATATTTATTTATTTCCTTTTAAGCGGAATGACGGCAGCCTACTGGATGCAAAACTGCAGGGAACGCAAGGTATTCATAAATGCCGGTGTAAAACTCGGGGTTTTTAATATATTTGTTGCTACCGCTATAAATATTTATTTTGCCGACTTTTCCTGGATGAAATTGCTCTGGGACTGGGTTTTTGCTTTTTTAGGCGGTGTGGGAGCCGGTATTGTAACTGCAGGACTTACCCCCCTTGTCGAGATAACCTTCAGCTTTTCGACCGACATAAAGCTTCTCGAGCTTGCGAGCCTTGATCAGCCGGTTCTCCGCAGGCTTATGATAGAAGCGCCAGGGACATACCACCATTCGGTTATTGTCGGTTCGATGGTAGAGGCAGCTGCGTCCGAAATAGGTGCAAATCCTCTTCTTGCCAAGGTTTGCGGCTATTATCACGATATCGGAAAGATAAACAAGCCGCAGTATTTTATTGAAAACCAGTCCGACGGCATAAACAAGCATGACAAGCTTGCCCCCTCCATGTCGAGCCTTATTCTTGTTGCGCATGTCAAGGACGGCGTGGAACTGGCAAAACAAAATAATCTCGGACAGGAAATTACCGACACCATCAGCCAGCATCATGGAACGAGTCTTATCCGCTACTTTTACGATAAGGCGAAACAGATGAAAGGCGAGGAGGCGGTAAAAATGGACGATTTCAGATATCCGGGACCTAAACCGCAGACAAGAGAAGCGGGTCTTGTGATGCTTGCCGATGTTGTTGAATCGGCTTCACGAACACTTGAAATGCCTACATCTGCAAGGATCAAGGGTCTGGTTCAGAATCTTATGAATAATATTTTTTCGGACGGGCAGCTCGATAATTGTGAACTGACATTAAAAGACCTGCATAAAATCGCAAGAAGCTTCAATACTATTTTAAACGGTATATATCATCACCGGATTGAATATTCTGAGGCTCAGACCACCGGCAATGGAAAAGGAAAAGATGGGAGTCCTGATAAACAACAGTCAAAACAGGTACAGGATCAGGCAGGAAGGCATACGGCAAATGGCTCGGGCCATCTTAAGCGCCTTGGATTGTCCTGACGGCGAATTATCGATTCTGATTGAAGATGATAAAGGGATTGCTGAATTAAACAGTGAATATCTTCACAGGAAAGGTCCTACAAACGTAATTTCCTTTCCTATGCACGATGGCAAATCACCTGTGCTTAATGATATTCTTGGCGATGTCGTCATATCGATTGAAACGGCTGAAAGAGAAGGCACAGAAGAAGGTACCGGAATGAAGAAACGGTTTGCCGAACTTCTGATACATGGCATCCTTCATCTTTTCGGCTATGACCATGAAAAAAACCATTATCAGGCAAGAAAGATGAGAAAAAAAGCCGCAGAGCTTATGAAGATTGTTGAAGGAATAGAACTGTAGAAGGGTCCAAGGATTCGAGGAGTCAAGGGGTCAAGTGAAGGAAGAGAGCAAGAGGACAAACCTTGCTTTTGCACTCGAACCATCGAACCCTTGAACCCTAAAATATAAAACCATAAACTTTTTGGAGATTTTAAATATGGCCGGACTTGCTGTAAATGTCGATCATGTTGCCACGCTGAGGGAAGCAAGAGAATATGTCAATTATCCGGACCCTGTTTCTGCAGCGGTTCTGGCTGAAGTCGCAGGAGCGGATGGAATTGTAGTTCACCTCAGGGAAGACAGACGACACATACAGGATGAAGATGTAAAAATATTACGAAGCATCGTTCAGACGAAACTGATACTGGAAATGGCTGCCACTTCTGAAATGATTGAAACAGCCTTGAGCGTAAAACCGGATCTTGTAACGCTCGTTCCTGAAAAACGGAGCGAGCTGACGACAGAAGGGGGTCTGAATCTGATAGTTCACGGAAATGCCATTGCAGAGAGCGTGGCAACCCTGCAGAATGCCGGTATTCCGGTCAGCCTTTTTATTGATCCCGACCCGGAGCAGGTAAAACTTGCTCATAAGATCAATGCAACGATCGTGGAAATTCACACAGGCGCTTTTTGCGAGTCAAAAGCCCAGCGTAAAAAAGACAGGGCATTTTCCAGAATAGAAGATGCAGCAAAGCTGGCGCATAAACTGAAAATGGGTGTTAATGCAGGGCATGGATTATGCTATCAGACAATTAAGGCATTTAAAGGGCTTGGAGAAATAAAGGAATTCAGCATAGGTCACAGCATTATTGCAAGAGCCGTTCTAGTAGGCATGGAAAGGGCTGTCAGGGATATGATTGCTCTGATAAAGGAACTGTGAAAGGAAGGGGTAAAGGGTTCAAGGGGTCAAGGGCAAATGCGTGCGCCGAATATCGAATGCCGAACGTCGAATATAGAATATCGAATATAAGGGATCAGGGGAAAGAGAAGGTTTTTCACTCGAACCCTCGAATCCTTTATTCCCTTCGATGAACGAATAATGAATCAGAGACCAGTAACCAGAAACCAGGAATCAAAGTATGTATATTGTAACCGCTGATGAAATGAGGGCGGTGGATAAGGCAACCATCGATTTCGGTATTCCCGGCAGAATACTTATGGAGAATGCGGGAAGGGGAGCTGCGCGGATACTCCTTGAGAGTTTTCCCGGTATTGGCGCTAAAAAAATCGGAATTTTGGCCGGACGCGGTAACAATGGCGGTGATGGTTTTGTGGTGGCTAGGTATCTTGCCCAGAAAAATATCGATGTCAATGTATATCTCCTCTCAAAAGCCTCTCTTGTGAAGGGTGATGCTCTTGCAAATCTTGAACTTCTTAATTCTCTTGGTGTCCCGGTTATTGAAATAGATAATCGAAAATCCTTTCTTAACAACCGTATTTCAATGCGTCATGCGGATGTGTGGACAGATGCGATATTCGGAACAGGCCTGAAATCGGATATTGAAGATTATATCAAAGATATCATCATTTTCATAAACAGCCTGAAAAAACCTCTCATGGCAGTTGACATTCCTTCGGGGATTGATTCAGATACGGGGCAGGTTCGCGGTGAAGCATTATGCGCCTGTGTGACGGCAACTTTCGGATATGCCAAAACAGGGCATTATCTTCACCCGGGAGCAGGATATTCGGGCAAAGTTGAAATAATAGATATAGGCATTCCGCCTCTGGTTGCCGGCAGGATAGCGCCAAAACAGGGCCTGCTTGATGATGGGATAATAAGCTCTTATCTCAAACCAAGAGAAAAAGACGCCCATAAGGGAACCAACGGTCATCTGTTTATTGTTGCCGGCTCTCCCGGAAAAACCGGGGCGGCGGCTATGACAGCAATGGCGGCAATGAGGGCAGGGGCCGGGCTTGTGACCATTGGCGTGCCTAAAAGCCTGAATCCGGTTATAGAGCCGATGATTCTCGAAGCCATGACATGTCCGCTTCCTGAAAATACGGAAGGATTCCTTTCCGAATCTTCGTTCGATGCAATAATACACAACCTTGCCGGCAAGAAATGTATCGCGATAGGCCCCGGGCTTGGAACGGATGCTTCCACAAAAAAACTTGTTATCAACATTCTTCGGGATATGGCGCTGCCTGTTATTCTTGATGCCGACGGACTGAACATGCTTGCGGGAGAAACCCGTTTGCTTAAAAAGCTAAAAATGCCGGTCATTCTGACACCGCATCCCGGCGAGATGGCAAGACTTACGGGAAAAAAGATTTCGCAGATCCAGGAAGACCGAATCTCCAGCGCCCGTGATTTTGCAGTGGAATTTAATGTTCATCTCGTTCTTAAGGGAGCAGGAACCGTTATCGCGCATCCGGACGGGAGCGTCTTTATAAATCCAACCGGGAATTCCGGCATGGCGTCGGGAGGCATGGGGGACATTCTTACAGGACTTATTGCCGGATTTGTCGCGCAGGGATATCCGGCGGAGGAGGCTGCCCGGATCGGGGTTTACATTCATGGCAAGGCCGGAGACGATATTGCAGACAGCGTGGGGCCGTTCGGTTATCTTGCATCCGATCTTTTAAAATCCATACCCGCGCAGATCGGGGTTTTGATGGATTCGTAAAAAATCATTTTTAACACGAAGACACGAAGACACAAAGACACAAAGAACATAAATATTTTTTATGAACCGAAACGCGAGCGCATTTCCCGACCTCTCTGCGGCAGGGTTAGCGAGCAAATTATAAACAGATGATATTCCTTACGGTGAAGATTCCCCGACCTCTCTGCGGCAGGGAGCTTCAATTTCAAATTTCAAATATGAAATCTATTTACATAATGTCAGGCTCCCAGGCAGAAACGCAGTATCTAGGTGAAAAAATCGGCAGGAAGCTTGATGCAAAATTTATAATAGGTTTATCCGGAGAGCTTGGAAGCGGAAAAACATCATTTGTCCAGGGTCTTGCAAGAGGACTCGATGTTCCTGATAATTATTACATTACAAGCCCGACATACTCCATTATCCATGAATATGCCGGACGTATTCCGTTGTTTCATATCGATCTGTACCGTATAAAGGGAAAAGGGGAAATTTATGAAACCGGACTTTACGAAATGCTTGACAGATTCGGAATCTTTGCTATTGAATGGCCCGATTTGCTGATAAATGATTTGCTGGCGGATTACACGGCAATTTGCTTTGAAATAAATGATGATGATACACGGAAAATCAGCATAACGGCGCATGGAGAGATAGCTGAGGATCTGATAAAGAAGCTTTAGATAGTGAATAGTAGGGTTCAAGGGTTCGAGGGGTCAAGGGGCAGTTATCAGTGGTTAGGGATCGGGGATCAGGGTGAAAAATGCTTTTCCTGACAACTGACGTCAGGGAAAAAGAGGAAATTTTCACTTGAATCCTCGAATCCTCGGCCGCTTGGATCCTTTATTCTATAATATTTATTGATGAGGTAAGAAAAGAGATGAGTTTAATTGTTCAGAAATTCGGGGGAACATCGGTCGGGGATATCGACCGGATCCGCAACGTGGCGAGGCGTGTTTCAAAAACTTTTGATGAAGGCAATGATGTGGTCGTGGTCCTTTCGGCCATGTCGGGTGTTACTGACAGTCTTATCAAGATGGCAAACCAGGTTGCCTATGCTCCCGACAAGCGTGAGCTTGATGTTCTGCTTACAACCGGGGAACAGACTACAGTCGCTCTTCTTGCCATGATGCTGAAGGGCATGAACTATCCTGCCGTATCTCTCCTGGGACACCAGGCTGAGATTCTTACGGACAGTGATTTTGGAAATGCAAGGATTGCGGGAATCGGCGCCAAACGCATAAAAGAGTTTTTGAATAACCGGACAATAGTTGTTATTGCAGGTTTTCAAGGAAGTGATTCATTCGGAAATCTCACGACGCTGGGACGGGGAGGATCTGACACCTCGGCTGTTGCGGTTGCCGCAGCTCTTAAAGCGGATATGTGCGAAATATATACTGATGTGGACGGTATATACACTGCAGATCCGAATATATGTAAAAAAGCCAGAAAGCTCAACACAATTTCCTATGATGAGATGCTTGAAATGTCGAGCCTTGGAGCCAAGGTTCTTCAGATAAGATCAGTTGAATTTGCGAAAAAATATGATGTTCCTGTGCATCTGAGATCATCATTTTCACTGGAGGAGGGGACCATGGTAGTAAATGAAAATTCAGATATGGAACGCCTCGTTGTTTCCGGCGTGACCCACAGTAAAAACGAAGCGCGTATAACTTTAAAGAAAGTTCCTGACCAGCCCGGGATTGCCGCAAAAATATTTACCCCTGTTGCAGATGCGGGGATACTGGTTGATATGATAATTCAAAATACCCGCGCGGAAGGTATGACCGACTTAACCTTTACTGTTCCGAAATCTGATTATAAGAAAGCTCTTGAAATTGAAAAGAAAATTGCGCAAAATATCGGAGCCGAGGCCGTTTTCGGAGATGAGAATGTTGCCAAGGTTTCCGTAACAGGTGTTGGAATGAAGAATCATTCCGGTGTTGCGGCAAGAATGTTTTCGGCTCTTGCAAAGGAAAATATAAACATAATGCTGATAAGCACATCCGAAATAAGAATATCCTGCGTAGTAGAGGAAAAATACGCCGAGCTCGCGGTCAGAGTCCTTCACACCGAATTCGGATTGGACAAAGAATAAAAGCCGAAGATAGAATATCGGACATCGAATATCGATAAAAGCTGAATTTCGAAGTCCGGTTTTGTCGAAATTCTATATTCGAGGTTCGAAGTACGGCTTTACAAACCAGAAAATAGAGACCATAAACCAGAAACGAAAGCAGTGTTTTGAAATTCAGTACCGATCAGCTTATACTTTCACTTTTAATCGGGGTCGTTATCCTGTGTATCACTATGTACAGAATGCTCCAGCATTGATGCATCATACAGGAGGGAATATCTATGGATTCAAGAAAAGAGGATATCATCAGCGGAGGGGAAAGCCTTTCCAATGTGGAGATAGAGAAGATAATTTACCGGCATCCGGCCGTTCTTGAAGTAGCGGTTATCCGGGTTCCGGATCCGAAATGGGGCGAAGTTCCCAAAGCGTTTGTTGTTCCCAAACCCGGAACAAGCCCCTCAGCCGAAGAGATCATGCAATTTTGCAAGGAACATGCGTCTCATTGTGATATTTCCGTACTGACTCTGATAGTTGAAACCAAGGACCCCTACACGGCAGATCACCAGAAGCGGGTTGCCAAATTGGCCGCAGCTATTGCAGCGGAAATGGGATTTTCTGAAAATCAGGTGGAGGTAATTCGTTTGGCGGGCGGCATCCATGATCTTGGGAAAATTTCCGTGCCGGCTGATATTCTGAGCAAACCATCCAGCTTGAGTGAAATAGAATACAACCTGATGAAAATACATCCGGAGACTGGTTATAATATATTAAATAAAATAGATATTCCATCGCCTATCGCGCTGATGGTGCTTCAGCATCATGAAAGGCTGGACGGATCCGGGTATCCGAAAGGATTGAAAGATGGCGATATTATTCCGGAAGCCCGTATAATGGCCGTAGCCGATGTCGTTGAGGCGATCACTTCATACAGGTCCTACCGGCCGACTTTCGGCAAAGACAAAGCTCTGGATGAAATTTCAAAAAACAAAAGTATCCTGTACGACACTCAGGTTGTTGACGCTTGCCTTGCGCTCTTTCAGGAAAAGGGGTTTTCATTTGATTAGAAGCCATTTCAAAACCCCGTCTGAAGTCTGATAGCTGTGTTGCAAGCCTCTTCAAAATGCTCACATACTACCGTGTATGCTGCGCTTTTTCATCGGCTTGCGCCTTGCTCTCAAACCTGATACGAGGTTTTGAAATGACTTCTAGACTGACAGAGCCGATTCAATCTCGGCAGCCGTCATTACGGCTGCCGACACCGGATCCTTTGCATCTCTTATGGGACGTCCTATTACAAGATAGTCTGAGCCATTTTTGACTGCGGCAGCAGGCGTTGTTACCCGCTCCTGGTCTTCTGTTCCGGCAACGCTCCAGGCAGGCCTTATTCCCGGTGTGACCGCAAGAAAATCTTTTCCGAAAGCATTCTTTATCATCTTTGATTCAAGCCCCGAGCAGACGACGCCGGCACATCCTGCATCCTTTGCGGTTTCAGCGCGTTTTAAAACAAGTTTTGAAATGTCGGTGTAATATTGATTTTCAAATCCTGCATTTTTTATATCGGATGCGGATACACTCGTTAAGACTGTTACCCCGAGAACACCTGTTTTCCCCAAGCTTCCGGCTACCGCAGCTTTTAGCATCTCATTTTCTTCTCCGCAGTGAACAGTTGTCAGGTTTATTCCCAGATCAGCTATGCTTTCCATGATCCGTTTCACTGTTGCCGGAATATCGTGGAGTTTGAGGTCAAGGAAAATGCCGACTCCACTCATATCCCTTATCATTTTTACGACCTGTGGTCCGGATCTTATGAACAGCTCAAGCCCGACTTTGAACATGCCCACATGCTCTGAAAGAAGATCGATATAATGCTTTGCGTCTTCGGTAGAAGAAACATCGAGGGGGAATATAATATAATCCTTTGCACGTTTCATATTAAAGTTCTTCTCCTTATAAGTCGAAGAAAAAGGTTCAAGGATTCTGGGATTCAAGGGTTCAAGTGTTTGTATCCGAAGTTCGATGTCCGATATTCGGATCTTTTATTGCCGGTTTTCATACTGCTGTTTCATCCAGTCCATATACTCGCCGCTTTTAATCCGTTTTACCCATTCCCTGTTTTCAATATACCAGTATATAGTTTCTTTGATCCCGGTTTCAAATGTTTCAGAAGGTGTCCATCCCAGTTCATTTTTTATCTTTCCGGAATCTATTGCATATCTGAAATCATGGCCGGGCCTATCTTTTACAAAGTTTATAAGGCTTTCCCGGGAGGTTCCGTTTGGCCTCGGGGCTATTGTGTCGATAAGAGTGCAGATGATTCTGACCAGGTCAATATTTGCTTTTTCGCACCCGCCTCCGATATTATATGTCTCGCCACGGCGGCCGTTATTCATTATCGTCCATATTGCCCTGCAGTGATCTTTTACATAAAGCCAGTCACGGACATTAGCGCCTTCCCCGTAAACCGGAAGAGGCTTGTTTTCGAAGGCGTTTAAAATCATGAGGGGGATCAGCTTTTCCGGAAACTGGTAAGGGCCGTAGTTATTTGAACAGTTTGAGATTGTCACAGGAATGCCGTAGGTAATTGCGTATGATCTCACAAGATGGTCTGCGGAAGCTTTTGATGCCGAATAAGGGCTGCTCGGATTATACGGCGTGTTTTCGTTAAAATAACCGTCATTGCCGAGTGAGCCGAAAACCTCGTCTGTGCTTACATGATGAAAAAGGGCAAGTTTGTCTTTGTTCAGCCTTGCAAGTTCAAGGAGGCAGAATGTGCCCACAATGTTTGAACGAATAAACTCTCCCGGCTTTACAATTGACCTGTCAACATGCGATTCCGCGGCAAAATGGCAGATGGTGTCAATTTCATACATGTCAAATGTTGCCGACATCTCCAGGAGATCACATATATCGGTCCGGCTGAAGTAGTATCGGTCAGGGAAAGCTGTTTCAATATCGGCAAGATTTTCGAGGTTTCCCGCATAAGTGAGTTTGTCTATGTTGATAATGCGTCCGTCGAAATCTGTTTCAGTGAACAGGTACCGGATGAAATTTGACCCGATGAACCCGCAGCCTCCTGTTACAAGAATATTTTTCATAAATTATTTCTCAGGTTAAAGGCTGAAGACCGAAGACTGAAGTTGCTGATAACTTTCAGCCTATCCACCTTCAGCCTATTATATAAGCTTTCATATATCACACAATATCTTTTTCATGAAGAAAAACATTTTTGACAGGATTTACAAGATTAACCGGATAATTTGTTGGGCACCCGCTTCGCGGATACTGTCAGGCGTGGTTTTCGCCGCAGGCGACGACTGATTGCCTGTCCCGCCTCAGGCGGGCAGGCAAAAATCCTGTCCATCCTGTTAATCCTGTCTAAAAACCTTACAGTTGGAATTAAGAAATATGTTGAATTAATTAAGTTTAAAATGATATGGAATAAGACAGTGAATCGTGAACAGTGAAAAGTAAGTGGCAAAGGGGCAAAGGAACAGAGGCACAAAGCAAACCACACAATATTTGTTTGTCATTCCCGCGAAAGCGGGAATCCAGACAACAAACCATAGACAATAAACCATAGACCAGAAACCATAGACCAGAAACCAGAGACCACAAACCGGATTATTTATGGAATTGAATAAAAAACAGCAGGTTCTTCTCAAAAAGCTTCCTGGTATTGACCATATTCTTGAACTTTCAAAGAAAGAACCGGACTTTGAAAATATCCCCAGGTCTGTTCTTCTTCAGGCGGCAAGAAAGATTGTTGAAGAGTTGAGGGTCTGCATATTGAGATCCGATCAGTATCCTGACGAAAATGATTTAACCGATGTTCCTGTTCTTGATAAAACAAAAGCGGCTGTCTGCAGGGCCATGAAGCTCAATCTGAAACACGTCATCAATGCAACCGGTGTTGTTGTCCATACGAACCTCGGCCGGTCTCTTCTCGCGGAAGAAGCAGCCGGTAATCTGCTTTCAATTGCAACCGGATATTCGAATCTCGAATTCGATCTGGGGAAGGGGGAGCGGGGTTCAAGATACAGCAATGTCGAAGAAATTCTGTGTGAAATAAGCGGCGCCGAAGCGGCGATGGTTGTAAATAATAATGCGGCCGCTGTTTTGCTGTGCCTCGAAACAATTGCAAGAAACAGAAAGGTCATAGTTTCAAGAGGCGAGCTTGTTGAGATAGGCGGGGCCTTCAGGATCCCAGACGTCATGGCAAAAAGCGGAGCCGTGCTGAAGGAGGTAGGAACTACAAACCGGACTCATCTCAGGGATTACATCGGCGCAATTGAAAACGATACGGCACTGTTACTGAAAGTCCATACCAGCAATTACAGCATTGTGGGATTTACAGCGAGTGTGACACTCAAGGATCTTGTTGAGCTGGGCTCAAAACACCAGATTCCTGTTATGGAGGATCTGGGAAGCGGAACTTTTATTGATTTTTCAAAATACGGCCTTTTGAAGGAACCGACAGTCCAGGAATCGGTATCGGCCGGGACGGATGTGGTTACATTCAGCGGAGACAAACTGCTTGGCGGCCCGCAGGCGGGAATAATTGTTGGAAAGAAGGATATAGTGGACTGTGTTAAAAAAAACCCTCTCACAAGGGCTCTGCGTATAGACAAGCTCACCCTTGCCGCGCTTGAGAGCACACTCAGGATATACAGGGATCCTGAAAAAGCGGTAAAGCTTATTCCTACTCTTTTCATGCTTACAACTCCTTTTGATTTGATAAAAAAACGCGCGGAAAAGCTTTTCAGGCTGCTTGCAAAAATAAACAATCCTTCACTTTCAATCAATCTCGCGGATATGAGTTCAAAGGCGGGGGGCGGGTCTCTTCCGCTGCTTGATCTCCCCAGCAAGTGCATTGCGGTAAAAATCGACGGAATCTCAGCAAACACACTCGAAAGAAATATGCGGGAGAACACACCGCCTGTGATAGGAAGGATAGAAGATGACCGGTTTATCATGGATTTGAGAACAGTTCAGGATGATGAGCTGAATATTATAAGAGACGCTGTTGCCGGAATTCTATGCGGACTTCCAGCCAGTTCATCATAAACAGATTTCCGTAAACCAGTATAAAATTGGCTTTTTACGAAGGTATCAAATAATGGAAGAAAAAAATAGCCAGAATCGCCAAGATCTGTTTAAAAACCGGAGCAGTTCAAAGGAATTTCTGCTGTCAAAAGCCGAACTCAGGCCATGGCGGAAAACGAAAAAAAAGAAAGAAGACGGTGAGAAAGATATTGTTAACAAACTTTTTCCCGGCACGCAAAGCGGAGAAGCCTTTATCGAGCATGCCATGAAAATACTTTCTTCATATCTTGCGTTCGGTGCGATTGTTATTCGCGTCGACAATATGAATGAAGGGGAGGATTCTCAAAAACCCGGCGATATTGAAGATTCCCGCCGCAGAGCGGACGGGGAATCTTCACCGCATGGAAAATCATCTGTTTTTAATTTGCTCGCTAACCCCGCCGCAAGCAGCGGGGAATGCGCTCGCGTTTCGGTTCAAAAAATGCTTGGCGATACGGTAAAGGCGATAGACTATATCTGCAAAACAGGAAACGGTTTCTGGGGCCGCATGGACCGCTTTTTATTCGGATGCTATTTACCTGATAAAAATGCTTCATCATGCTTAAAGCTCGCTGTTAAATTAAAAAAAAGCCTTGAGAGCCTGGGAGAAGGTACAGTAACAACCGGGATTGCAGCTTATCCTGCTTTCAGTTACAGGAAGCAGGACATAATCGCAAACGCCGGCAAAGCTCTTGATCATGCGGATTATTTCGGTCCCGGCAGTATAGTCGCCTTCGATGCTGTAAGCCTTAACATAAGCGGAGACAAGCTTTATCATGACGGCGATATTGAGGGCGCTATAAAAGAATTTAAAATGGCTCTTCTGTTTGATCCGGATGATGTCAACGTTCACAACAGCCTAGGAGTCTGTTACGGAGTCCTCGAAGATTTTCAGAAAGCCATCAGAGAGTTCAAGGAATGCATAAGGCTTTCACCGAAAGAGGTAATGCCTCTTTATAACGCCGGCCTTATTTACCAGTTGACCGGGAAAAAAGAAAAAGCGCTCAAGAATTTCCAGAAAGCCGGCAAGCTTGAAGAAGAATTATTTGAAATCGATTTTCAGACAGGAAAACTTTTTCTTGAGCTGGGCAAACCTGAAGAAGGAAGAGAGTATCTTGAAAAGGCTTTAAAATTAAAGCCCGAATCAAGCGTTGCGCTCTTTCATCTCGGAGAAAGTTTTGTCGCGACAGGTTTGATGGACGAAGCCGAGGCATCATATGAAAAGGCAATCAAGATCAATCCGAATGATGCGGCATCATTGTCGTCACTCGGCTGGCTCTATAATCAAAAGGATAAAAACAGGGATGTTGCGCTTGCCTTCTGCCGCCAGAGCGTTGAGATAGATCCCGGTAACGGGTTGTTCAGGCAGCGGCTCGGAAGGCTTTACATGAAACTTGGTCTTCCCGAAGAAGCCCTAAGGGAGCTTAAAAAAGCAGAGAAACTGAACTGCGAATCGTGTCATTACATACAGATGATACAGTCTGGAAAATATGAAGAATGACGGCTGCGTAAAAAATCATTCTGCTGTGTTGCGCATCATCTTTCGTCATTGCAGCGTACTTATATGTACGCTTCATTCCTCAAGATTCGCGTGCCTTGCATACCGAGTTTTTTACTTTGCCGTCAAAGACATTGCTTTTAATACGGAAAAAAATAATGAAAGATATAATACGTAATATTATCGAAGAGAGCATATATCTTAAAAGAAGATTTACAGATATCAATACGGATCTGATAATCAATGCCGCAGATAAAATTTCGGATTCCATTTCATCGGGACATAAGCTTTTAATATTCGGAAATGGCGGCAGCGCGGCAGATGCCCAGCACATTGCCGCGGAATTTGTAAACCGCTTCAGGATCGAGCGTCCGCCTCTTGCCGCTCTTGCACTTACAACAGATACCTCCATTTTGACCAGTATAGGGAATGATTACAGTTTCGATGATATATTCTCGAAACAGATTCTTGCTTTAGGAAAAGCGGGTGATGTCACGATAGGCATAAGCACAAGCGGAAACTCGAAAAATGTTATAAAGGCAATCGAAGCTGCCAAAGATAAAGATCTGTTTACCATAGGATTTACAGGGCGAGGAGGGAGCCTTGCCTCCCTGGCGGATATGGTTTTTACCGTGGAATCGGACGTAACTGCAAGGATACAGGAAGTTCATATTATCTTGGGGCATATTCTCTGCGAGCTTGTCGACAGGAAACTATTCCCGGATAAATTTTGATGGCTTCGTAAAAAGTCCGATTCCTTCGTTGCGCTTCATCCCGTTGTGATTGCGGCGTACGATAAGTACGCCTCATCACACGTGATTTGCGACGCCTCGGACTTGAACTTTTTACTTTGCCGTCCTAATTTATACAGCGCATGAGATATTCGATTTTGACGGCTAACTTCTTCGTGCCATTGTGTCTTAGTGGCGGGAAATTAACTTTTTTCAAGAGAAATAAATTATGGCGCATTCTTTCAAACCGATAGATACCGGCAAACTTAAAACCTATTCCATTTCAGAAAGAAACAGCAAGGTCTCTGCTGATGATTTTGCAGCGCCGTGGGAAAAAGGCGGGTCATTTGCGGAGTTTGTCAAAAGCCTTCCTGATATACTTGCAGGCACCGATGTGCGGACGGTCATATCTTCCATGTCTGAAGCCTTCCTCAAAAAGAAAACCATTCTTGTCGGGATGGGCGCCCATGTCATCAA
>Ga0209287_10000915_pt1 | contig 15941 bp, 13 predicted proteins | sample PPLLak3cmMay2015_2_FD_187255 | JGI IMG/M metagenome (GOLD analysis project Ga0209287, IMG submission 187255) | Freshwater sediment microbial communities from Prairie Pothole Lake near Jamestown, North Dakota, USA - PPLs Lake P8 Core (1) Depth... | ecosystem: Environmental > Aquatic > Freshwater... | reverse complement strand
TCGATTAAGAAAGCCTCGTGCAATATCACCTTGATGACCGACAAGGAAATTGACAATCCCCGAACGGCCTGTTACAGCGGAAAATACGGCGATACCAGGGCCAACTGCACCACCACCCTGAACGACCGGGGGGCCGCTTTTGAATGTTTGATTTCTCTGGCCGCCGGAGAAGGATTCACGGTGGCCTACGGCTGGGATAAAAACATCGTGGCCGCTCCTTCAGATTTCGAAAATTTCCTCTACACGATTAACCTCCGCGAAAACTGGATTTTCATCTTTCCGTTCATATCGCTCTTTTCGATGATCTGGCTCTATTTCAAGCGGGGACGGGATCCGAGGGTCCAGGAAGCGATCGTGGTGCAGTATAATCCTCCCAAGTACGGCGAGAAAGAACTGACCGCCGCCGAGGTCGGGACTATGATCGATGAGAGTATGGACCCCCGCGACATCACCGGAACCCTGATCGGTCTGGCCGTGAAAGGGTATATCAAGTTGGTCGAGGAAAAAAGTGAAGGATTCTTGCCCATTTTCAGCTCGCTCGACTACCGGCTGCTAAAACTAAAAGAGTCCGACACGGAACTGAACTCCTACGAAAGATTTCTGCTCGAAAGCGTCTTCCCCGGTTCCATTAAGGAGATCATGCTGTCGGGACTAAAGAACAAGTTCTATAAGTACATTCCCGGCTTGAATGAACGCCTCTTTGACAGCATGAAAGAAAAAAAATACATGGCGGTCAAACCGGGAACCGTAATAGCCAAGTACATCGGACTGGCTTTCATTATCCTGATTGCGGGAATTATGATCTCTGTCGCGGCTTTCCAGGATTTTGCCGCCAAAGGAATTGCCGCAACGATTCTAACCGCCATCTGGCCGGCCCTGTTCGCCAAGGCGATGCCGGTAAAAACCCGGGACGGAGCCAGAATCCGTATGCAGGCCCTGGGATTTCGCGAATTCATGATGAAAGCCGATAAGGACCGCCTCGAGCGGATGGGAAAGGATATTTTCTACAAGTATATGCCCTACGCCATCGCCCTCGACGTGGTCGATCACTGGGCGGAGGCCTTTGAAGGAATTTTCGGCGAACCCCCGCAATGGTACGTTTCGTCCCGCGGCTTTCACCATTTCAGCCCCCGGGCCTTTTCACAAAACATTAATACCGCCACTTCATCGCTGGCCTCGACCATGTACTCGGCGCCGCGAGGCAGCGGCACTGGCGGAAGAGGAGGCGGGGGTGGAGGCGGCTTTTCCGGCGGAGGTTCCGGCGGAGGGGGCGGAGGCAGCTGGTGATAGCCTCGTCCCGGTTGCCGAGCGTCAATTAGAGTTTAATGCAACAAAAAAACCCGTCTTCTCGCGGACGGGTTTTTTGCTGATAATCGAGGTTTAGCACTGAAATTTTTGTTCGCTATTTCTCGTCGTCGATCGTCACCTGTTTTTCTCAAGTCTTCTATCTATTTCTACGTCCTTGTTGAATTCCGGTTCCATCATTCTCATATCGATTATGAAATTTTCTATCTCGCCTCGATATCGGCCAGGATTAAATCCTCCTCGGTCTGAACCCGAGTCATGACATCCTCGATTTTCCCCCCGAACATCCGGCTCATCAGCCCCATATTCATCCGGGTGATGTATACATTACCGTCGGCGGCCTCAAACACTCCAATCCGGCAGGGCATCATCGAGGCGACCTTCTTGTTGACGTCATCAGTCAGAATATTATAGGCATAATCGGGATGGCAGAGCGAAACCACTTTCATCCGGGTCATGTCGGCATGACCGGCAGTCTGGAGGCTGTATTGCAAATCGTAGATTTTGGGAACCATCCAGCCCCGCCCCAGAGCCTCGGATTCGATTTCCCTCACCGTTTCGTCAAACGCCATATTGCTCGGCTTGGTTTCCAGCATCAAGTCGGGAAGAATATGCCAGACCACCGCTACTGCCACTGCGGCGCCGATCAGAAAGCCCACTAATATCAGGCGAATTTTGCTATACATTAGTTTTTACTCCGAATTTGGTTGCAGAATACTTTCTCACTTAATCGGTTCCTCCGGTTGCTTTTCTTAACCTTTTCTTATTGGATTGATAAAACCCTGAAACGATTCATTAAATATTATAACCTACTGTCTTACTTAATAATACGCTGATCCCGGAAGACGCCTCCCGAATCCCCGCCGACCGCAGAATTCTGCCAAACCCATCCCGGCGACTAAAAATCCCCCACATGACTACATGACAGTCTTTTGACACTAAATAAATAGGATAATATAGATTTCTTACGTCTATTTAAGGAACATCGAAAATAAACGCATTTATGAATAAACTACTCATTCGCTTTGTCTTAATTTCGTTTTTTGCGGCAGGGATTATCGCCCCGGTAAGAGGCGCCGAACTGGCCATCCGGACGGTCGATTCCGAAACCGGACAGCCGGTCAGCAACGCCAATATCAGCCTTTTGGAAATCGGTCAGATCACCACTACCGACAAAAACGGCAGCTCCCGCTTCGATGCCCTTCCTCCCGGCAAATACCATATTTCGACCAGCCATATCGCCTACGAAGAAAGAGACAGCATCGCCATCGAAATCCCTCATACATCTCCCTTCGATATCCCCCTCCAGCCGAAACACTGGCTCTTAAACCAGATTGTCGTAACCGGAACCCGTTCGCCTCACATCCTCAAGGACGTCCCGGTGCAAACCGAAGTGGTCACCAGCCGTGATTTCGCGGAGGTGGGAGCGAAGACTGTCGATGAAGCCCTGAGTTCCTCGATTGGCATCAATATCAATAACGACCTGTCCGGCCAGGGTGCGACCATTCGGGGGATCGAAGGAAGCCGCGTGCTGGTCATGGTCGATGGCGAACGAGCCGTCGGCCGCGTCAACGGGTCGATCGACCTGGGGCAGTTCGCCCTCAACAACGTGGATAAAATCGAAGTCATCAAGGGAACCGGCGCCACCCTGTACGGTTCCGACGCCATGGGCGGCGTCATCAATATCATCAGCCGCAAGCCTTCGGAAAATTCAAACAGAATCAGTTTCTCTTCCGACTACGGCTCCAATGCCAGCATGAACCTGATCGGGGATATGGAATACGGCAGAGACGGAACCGGGCTGGCAATCGGCGGAAAATACTATCATACCGACGGCTTCGATCTCGACCCTTCCACCCCCGCCACCAACGGCCGGGAAGCGATCGACCGCTGGAATTTTTCAGGAAAGGTTTCCCGCCGCCTTTCCCCTGCCTGGCATGTAACCGGCTCGGGACGGTTCATGCAGGAAAATCTGGACTGGATCGAAGCGGAAACCATCAAGCTGAGCGAAATCAAAGACACCACATACATCTACAACGATAATGAAACCAACCGGCGCTACGACGGATCGGTAACCTTCGATTTCCATTCCAACGATCGCTACTGGATGAAACTCCGTTTCAGCGGAACCTACTACGACCATATCTGGAAAAAATACAGCGGGCCGTACTGGACCGATACTTCGAAAACGCAGGAACTGTACGCCGAAGCATCATACACCGCCAATTACATCACGGCCAAAAGCCATATGGCCACTTTCGGGATCGATCTCGGGCGGCAGGAACTCCGTTCGGAAGAACTGATTGCGAATACTCCTCCGGAAAAATCCGCCGCCGGATATTTCCAGTATGAAATATCATTTCTGAAAAGTTTGAGCCTGGTTTCGGGAATCCGGTACGAACATCACAATTCTTTCGGAGACCATGTCAACCCTTCCGTCAACCTCATGTGGCGCCCAAGCAACGCATTCAAATTGCGAGGGTTCGTGGGCAAAGGTTTCCGGGCTCCGTCGATCAAAGAGCAGTACTTCATATTCGACCATACCGCGGCCGGATACATCGTCTACGGAGGGTCGGCGGCCGAGGTGAGCAGCATCGACCTGTCGGGTCTTGATATTCAAGACCTGAAGTCGGAAACCTCCATCAACAGCTCCATCTCGGCGGAAATCCTGACCGGTTCGCTGGGACTTCATCGCCTGACCTATTACTACAACCACCTTAATAACATGATCGACTTCCAGCTGATCGGCTTCCCTGACCCGTACTGGCGCGGCTTGTACGTCTACCAGAATATCGAAACCGCTATTACGCAGGGAATCGAATGGGAATCGCGGGTGCGCTTATCGAGTCTCCTGGAAATCTCGGTATCGTACGATTACCTCCATAGCCGTAACCTCGGGACCGGCGAACGCCTCCTGAATCGCCCCGACCACGGCCTGAAAGTCATCTTAACCGGCTATTCCAATCGTTGGCGGGCAGGAGCCGCTATCTGGGGAGACTGGGAAAGCGACAAGCTCTGGGTCGCCCGCAGCAACACCGGCGAAAACGAAGGGGATGCTGAGCTGGCCCCGAGCCGCTCGACGGTAAATCTCAACCTGTTCAAGCGTTTCGGGAGCGGCACTGAGGCCTTCGTACGCTTCATGAATATCTTCGATGAAACCAATGCCGTCTACGGCTACTGGCCCGGATTCGATATTTCCGCCGGATTTAAATTGACCTTCAATAATAACTAATAAGAGGAGATACCATGAAAATTATAAACGCCTTCGTTCTTTCGAGTCTGCTGCTTTTGACCGTCGCCGGATGCAGCGACAACAACCCGACCGGCGGCGGCGGACCGATCGGAAATACCAACATATCGACCTGGGTCGATATCGGAGGATACTGGTCGAGCGAAATCGATGCTTCGAGTTTTGACGATTTCGTGTACTTCTCGTTTACCGACGCCGACACCACCACACCCGCTAAGCGCTTCACCGGAGCGGAAGGTGACTGGGACATCGCCATGCGTCGTGAACTCATAAAATTGAACGGCGGATTTTCAGCCCAGGAATCGGGCGAATGTGTCGGAACCGATCTCGGGGCGGTCGATTTCGACGAAGTCACTATCGACGATACCGCCGGAGTATCCTGGATATCCGACCATATCGACTACTTCATTGACCAGTGGTACGACTATAACATGAATACACATCAGCTCACGGCTAACCAGTATGTCTTTTCCATGGTCGACGCCGGCGGCGAAAATTACCTCAAGTTCCGGGTCGATTCCATTGTCGGCGCCGGAATGCCCCCTTCGATGGGAACGGTCTACATTTCGTACTTCTACCAGACGACTCCCTCCAGCTTCGACCTCGATGGTACGATACAGACCGGTTCCATTAATGTCGGGAGCGGAACCGGTTATTTCGATTTTTCGAGCGGCACCGAGGTGACTCCGGCCGACCCGGCCAACTCGCTCGATTGGGACATCGCCTTCAACAACTACAATCTGATGATGAACAGCGGCCCCAGCGGCAGCGGAGCATGCGCCGCCTTTTATGCGTACGGCGAATTAACTGACCCCACCGAAATCGAATCCTTCACCATACAGCCCGATGATGCTCCGCTGTTCCCCGATGCCCCCGGATCGGCTTTAACCGACTGGTACAATTACAACGGCCAGACGCATACGCTATCATCGAAATCGCATGTCTACCTGATAAAGAACAGTAACCATGTTTACAAGATGCGCATCGATAGTTACTATAAGAATGTCGGAGGAGTCTCGACCTCGGGACATTACAACTTCATCTGGAAAGAAATCTCGGACCCGCCAACCGAATAAGATCTGGCCACATCGATAGCGCATGGCCTTGAATCATCCGAAATGCACGAACGTTGTGCGGATTTGTGACCCTGCGCTACAGTGGAAGCTGCATATAATGCTAAAAGAAACCGACATTTCAGCCGGTTTCTTTATTTTTATGAACATAATCGCTTAGAAAAACTGCTTTGCCACCAGGTAAGGAATGACAATGTACAAAAGAACATCCCTTATCAGGTAGTACATGAAGATCGCAACCAGCAATTTCCAGCCGTAAATTTTGAATAGATATAGGAATCGTATCCGGATGCGGCCCAAAAATCCCATTTGAGCGGTTCCCGGAAGCGGTCTGCGGAGATCCTGTTTAAAACGCTTAACGATCTCCCTGATACGTCCGAAAAAACCGGGCCGGGTTTCTTTACCGACACATTTGGGGATTGATTCAATTACCGTTTCTTCATTCTGCAAAGACTTCATACCTTTCGACCTTGGATTTCAGGGCGAAATGCCCTTCGGCATTCTTGAATTCGTCTCTCCGACGGTGTCCCTCGATGAATTCCGGGCTGTTGACCCATTCGTTGAAATTATCCTCCGATTCCCAGCGGGTCATAACGATGTAGGTATTCCCTTCGGTTGGCCGCAGAATCTGGGCGCTGATGAACCCCGGACGGCGGTCGACCGCGTGAGCGCGGGTCTTGAAGACCTCTTCGAACCGCTCCCGGTGCTCCTCGGGAACCTCCATCCGATTTATAATGATAAACACGATATTGCTCCTTAGTAACAGTTATTACCTTCCCCGCCGGATGCATCATCCGGTGCGGGTGTGATATTCGCATATCAAAAGCCGCGGTAATAATAATTATACTACGGGAATATTCGCGTTTTCTTTGGATAAACCGGTTGTATGAATGGCTGCCCGAACATGCGACTTTCCGGCGGAAATCTCCCGTTCATTCCGGAAGTAAATTTTTAAAAAGGCCCCGGATTTTACAGTCCGGTGATGATGGCCAGGATGACGAAAACCAGGGCCAGATTGATCGAAATTATCCAATGAAAGAAGAACGGTCCGGTCTTTCCGGTTTCCATTTTGGTGATTCTCCTGTAATCGCCGGCATACTTGGGCGCCATGAAGCGAAGCCAGAGGAAACTTACCGGCTGTCCCCAGTTTTGCAGGGTGACGAAGATGCGGAGGGTCGTGACGATATACCAGACGACACAGGCCGCAGCCAGAGCGATAAATACATATGTGAGAGCCATGTTAACCTCCCGGTTCTATTCAATATACCGGTTTTTGGACAATGAAATTCGGTTTTTGCAGCGATTCGGAAATGCGGCGCTCCGGGACGTTCCTCGTAACGAGTTCTCCCGCATGATAGTACCACAAAATGGGTTTGTTTTGTACAATTGGTATGCCGTTTTTTGTCGGTTTCCCTGGAGGTCTGTGGGCGCGTCGGGTCACACTTGCGCGAAGCGCAGAGGCAAGGCCCACGGAAGCAAGACCTGCCGCAACGGCAAGGGTTACAGCGGATTGGTGGTGATAAGAGTGAGGGTTCATAAGGGGTCCTCCCAATTTTCTCTTCGAGAAAATATTGTCGAAACCGTTAAGGTTTCGACCTACCAAAGACTTCTTTTCTTTGAATTGTAACCTATCTGCCCGGTTTATACCACCCCCTAACCCCCTCCTTAGTAAGGAGGGGGGATGCCGAAACCATAGAGGTTTCGGCCGAAGAATATTTTTACAGGGCACGAGTCTCTGATCTCGTGCCGAAATCACGGCTGGAGTACCCTTCGAGGCTCATGGTCTTCGACAGCACTCCTTCTCTACAAATAGGGGGCGGCGAATTTTCACCATCGAATCGCGAGTGAAATTGCGGGCCGCTTGGCATTTTAGATGAGAGGATGGCGATAATAGAATTGGAAGAGAGGGGTGGACTCCGGGACGGAGCTTTTTATCGGCGGAGAAGCACGCTGAGAAATCGAAAGGACTACTTGCGGCGACGTTTTTTGGGTTTTCCCTTGCTTCGCCTCTCCCCTTTGCCGGGCTCTTCGTCGGACAATTCGGTCTTTTTCGGCTGTTCCGGCTGGCCGTGAAGGCTGTGCTGGTAAACCCGGTCGAGGAGCATGGCCAGAAGCTGCAAGCCGTCGTCGGATTTCCCCAGTTCCTGGGCCAGCCCTTTAAAGCGCTGCATCCGTTCAACTTCGACATTATCGCGGCTCCGCAGGGCGGCCTCGAGAACCACCGTCAGGCGTTGCGAAGCCACTTCGGCAACATCATCATCGGTCGGCAATTTTTCCTCCACTATTTTAAGATTAAACCTTTTGCCTATCCGTTCCAGTTCGATCCGTTCCATCCCGGCTGCCAGGGTGATGGCCCGCCCGGCGGCTCCGGCCCGTCCGGTTCTCCCGGCCCGGTGAATATAGCTTTCGAAGTCTTCCGGCGGCTCGTACTGGATAACCAGCGGCAGATCGGGGATATCTATCCCCCGCGCGGCAACGTCGGTAGCCACGACATAACGGAGTTTACCGTCGCGGAGCTTCTGCATCACTCTTTCGCGGGCCTTCTGAGTGCGATCGGCGGAAAGTTCATCGACATTGAAGCCGAACCGCTCCAGGACGATTTTCACGAAATGGACATTGTCGCGCCGATTGGAAAATATCAGGGCCCCGGAAGGATTTTCGTATTCGATAATGCGGACCAGGCAGCGGTCCTTCTCCATAGCCGGAACGGTGTAATAAACATGATCAGTTTCTGCGACATAGACCCGGTCGGACGAAAGCGACAGGAATTCCGGCTTATTGAGAAATTGCCCCGCAAGGCTGAGCACCTGCGAAGGAAAGGTCGCCGAAAACATATAGCCGCGGATCGGCTTTTTGGGCATGTATCCCTTGATCTGTTTCATGTCGGGATAAAAGCCCATCGACAGCATGCGGTCGGCCTCGTCGAAGACCAGGATTTCCAGTTGGCTAAAATTGAATACTTTTTTAAGGAGAAGGTCGAGAATTCGTCCGGGGGTCCCGACGACAATTTGGCTCCCCTTTCTGAGCGCATCAATTTGCGGTCCGTAGCCGACTCCGCCATAGACCGCGACCGCTTCGAGATCGACCGCTCTGCCGATTTTGGAAGCCTCTTCGTGCACCTGCCGGGCCAGTTCACGGGTCGGCACCAGGACCAGGGCCTGACAGGCTTTTTTGGCGGGGTCGAGCAGTTCCAGCATGGGGAGCACGAACGCTCCGGTTTTGCCGGACCCGGTGCGTGACTGGACCATGAGGTCTCGTTTTTCCAGCAGGTATGGAATTGCCATAGCCTGGACCGGCATCAGCTTAGTCCAGCCTTCGGTGGCCATCCCCTTCTTGATCCGTTCGGTCAGCCGATCGGGGGAAATTTCCGGCAGGGGGTCTTTCGGTTCGATTATTTTAGCAAATTCATCCGGCATAAAGAGAGAATATATGCAATTCAGCAGAAATGCCAAATGATATTCGAAGGGGGCTCGCCCCCCTTCTAAAACGTTTCAGATACCTGCCCGGCGTGTGGGATGTCATTTTTCGAAATTGGCGGTGATCATGCCATAGAGCCAGTAGCCGGTTTCGCTGCCAAGTCCATAGATTTCCCCGGCGGGATCAAAAATCGACATTCCCCCCTCTAATAGAACTCCAGCCATTTGTCTGGTAGTGCCCTTGATGTCGAATTCAATTCCCAATTTTTTATGGGAGTTATACCCGCTATCATATGGTTCGTCCAATCGAAAAGAATGACAGGCTCCTTCAAACGACCAACCTTTGGCAGGTTGTATTTGGGTATAGAAATACAAATCCACCAATCCACGACATACATCATAGTCATATTCGTCGAAATAGCCTCTGAACTTGTGAGCAGAATAATAATTTCCCCGATAGGCGGAAAATCCATCAATAGTTGGATGCAAATCACCCGAGGTGTAGTCAATTCCAACCGCGACTCGAGTCTCGGGATATATTGACAATGTATATCCGGTTTCAAATGCTAGAAGATAAGCACTTATATCTTCATAAATCGCCTGATCGCTTGCCCAATAGGCAAACATATTTCCGAATTGATAAATGATATTCGTTTCGAAATCAAAATTCGCATACTTAGATTTAAGGTATAAACCCGTATTATACCTATCCATGGTATTACGGCCGCCCGCTCTATCATTATTATATTCATAAAATCCAAAGAGGTGCAGGCCCAATTCGTCGAATATTGAATAAATGCCGTATACGTCCATATCTCTGTTATCGTTCGATTCCCTTAGCTTAAGAAAGAATCCGTCTATTCCGATGAAAGGTCTTTGCCAGGATAACATGACACCTTCCCAAGCTCGACCGACATTATCCCAGTCATTTGAACCGAAAACCCGTTGATTGCCATAATTGACTTCAAATCGACCGGCTTTAACGGACGGGCCGTTCTTCCAAATTTCTTTTATCAACAAATACCCCTGATGCAAATCAACGTTTTTGCTATCGTTCAGAGTTCCGGACTGATATTCGCCATACTGATTTTTCCCACCAAGGATCCTGCTATCTTGAAATTGAACATAGGCAATCGTGTTACCATCTATTAACGCAGAAACTCCTACACGTGCACGAAGAATGTAAAAATGAGAGCGGTTAGATACCGGGATCAAATCCTTATCTTCTATTTCAGACCGAAAGCGAACTTCGCCGTCGAAGTGGAGCTCGGTTTCGGCAAATAAGGGAATACCATTGCCGAATAGAAAAAGAAATACCGATAGGACTTTAAAGATTCCGGAAATTCGGCACATAAAACCTCCCTGGCGGTATGTTACCGGCGGCGATTAATTTTCCGGGGCCGCCCCAGTCTTATTAAGTTGTTTCAAGTCTTTGAAAGATGTTGCCTTAATATTGCAGATTGCGGCAAAAAAGTCAATGCCGCCATCCTTCATTATTCCGAAATGGATTTCAGGAATTCGTCACGCAAATACTGCTGCATCTGATATTCCGGATTGGTAGTATCGGCGGTCTCGATATACCCGAACGGCTTATCGTAATCGAAGGCCAGAATGGAATGGCAAAGGGTGCAATCGCTTGAAACGGCTTTCCCGGAATCGTCGACCATACTTTCGTTATGACAGCGGAAACACCCCGAGCCGGTGCCGTATCTATGGCCGATTTGGCTGGGATAGGTCCCCCACTTGATATTCATGCCGTGATGGACATTGCGATAATAGATTTTTGTAAGTGCCGCGACGGCGCTGTCGAGTCTGGCCGCGCCGGTACTCGCCAGAGCGGGATAATTCAGCCGGTAAAATCCTTCGAAGCCATTGGATATGCCTTCCATGGCGGAAACGCTGTCGGCGTAGTTTTTGGTCAGCGCTGCCACCGCTTCACGCTTAATGTACGGCAGCGAGCGATTCAACAAGCCAAGCCGGATAGCCTCGTTCACGGCATCGTGATGGTCCTTATAAATATGGGTTGCGCGATTATGGCAGTCGATGCAGTCGAGCGTCCTGATTTGGTCTTCATCGACATTCTCTTCGTTCGTATTCGCGTTACGATACCGCTTGTATGATCCGTCGGGCAGCTTGCGCTCGACCCAGATCATGGTTTCGCGGAGATCGTCGACCGAAGCGTAGCGTATTTCGTTTTGTTCGCTCACATGCCAGTGGATTCCTCCTCCCGGATTGACCTTGCCGGCATCGACCTTGAGATTCAACGTGGTATAGGCGGGAGTCGATGCCGAGTCGTTACCGTAATGGACGATAGTCCTCAGGCGACCGCCGTAGAATTTATCGGGCCAGTGACATTTTTCGCAGGTTTCCCTTGCCGGTCGAAGTTGGTGCACCGGGGTCGGAATGGGGCGTTGGAGAAGATCGAACGTCACGGAAATCATCTGCCACGTACCGTTGATCTTGGAGTCGATCAGCGCGCCGACCCCTTCGCCGACATGACATTCGACACAAGCGACACGGGCGTGCGGAGAATCCTGGTAGGTCACCCACTCCGGATTCATGACACTATGGCAGGCGGTTCCGCAGAAACGAGGAGTATCCATGAAATTGAGCATACGTGATCCGGCCATAGTCATAAATGTGATATTTATCAGGGTGAAAATCACGATGGTGCGGAAAACGGTGGAACCGAAGAATCCGATTTTGGTATCGGGGTCGGCAAAACTTTCGGCCAGCAGTTCTTTTCCCGAAAGCCCGGTATCTTTCTTGCGAAGGTACCAGCCAATCGGGATCAGAACCAATCCCAGGATGAAAACCGCCGGGAAAAGCAGGTAGGTCACCAGCCCCGCATAGGCGCTGGTAAAGACTCCGATAATACGGGCGAGTTCCAGGATGATAAAGGTGACGAAGGAGGAAGTGGTCAGAACCACTCCCACCAGACCGACCTTGTTTATCGATACTCCTCTCAGGAATCTGACGTATTTTTCAAACACCGCAATAGCCCCTTACTTTTTCTCGAACATATCCCGGAATATTTTCTGCATTTCGCCAGAGCGAATTTCTTCCTGCAGAGCTTTCGTGTCTTTATTGATCCAGGCATGCATGGGATCGTTGGTGAGAAGGCCATCGATGTACTTATTCAAATCGGGGTCGTTGAATTTGCGCGCTTCGGGAATCAACTCCAGATAGAAATGCTTGGCAACTTCGTAAAATCCGTGCCACCAGGTATAATCGGGGCCCATCATCGCGGCGCCGTGGCGGGCGCGGCGGCCTTCATGGTGCCAGAGTTCCCAGTAGACCCATTCGATCTCATTCGAGAACGAGGCGGGGTGTTCCAGTAATTTCTTGTCCATGACAATTTTCATGATTTCGCCGGCCGGCTTAGCGAACTTTTCATTATAGAGCTTAACCGTGGCATCGAACTGGTAATAATGGCCATCGGCAAAGGGAGCGCCGTGGCAGTTGACACAGACTTTTTTCATGTTATCGCGCTTAACCTGCCAGTTTTCTTTGTGCGTGGAAACTGCCGGACGCAGAGTCCAGCTTATCCGGCTGCCGACATCGTGAGTCAGGGCCAGTCCCGGAGCCGCCGACATGTGGCAGGTGGCGCAGGTCGGCGCCGCGAAATAATCAATTCCGACCACCCAGGAATCGGAATCTAAATTCATCTTTTCGATATTGGTATAATAAGTGTTACCGTGCTTCGATTCTTCGTACACCTCTTTTTGCGGATGGTCGGGACCGAGGTGGCATTTCGAGCAGGCTTCGGGCTGACGGGCCTGGGCTTTCGAAAAAGAATGCCTGGTATGACAGGCATTGCATGAACCCTTGGAGCCGTCGGGGTTGAGCCTCCCGATCCCGGAATTCGGCCAGGATTTCGGAGATAATTTATTAGGTGAATTCGGATCGATTTTGACCTTGCCGCCGTGGCAGCTTTCGCATCCAAGGATGGCCACCGGTTCACCGGCTGAAACATGGGCCAGATAGGCGTCCTGAGATTCCAGAATCAGTCCTGCCGTGGCATGGTAGGAATTGTCGACTTCAGTCATTTCTTTCTGGTGACACCGTCCGCAGTCTTTCGGCGTCACCAGAGTGGCGATGGTGGCATCATAGTGCGTGAAGGCATCGGGATCTCCCTTATCGGCCTTATGGCAATCATAGCAGGTAATTTTGTGGACAGCGTGTTGCGAATTGTACCACTGCTGGTAAAGGCCGGGGGATTTCTCCTTGTGGCAGGTCATGCATTTCCCGGCGACGTCGCCGGACTGTGCCGACAAGACAGAAAAAGTCAATGCCAGGATAATCATGGTCAGGATTATCAATCTTAGAATCATGTCACTTCTCCCCTGTATCTATCATTTTTTAAAATTGGCGGTAATCATGCCATAGAGCCAGTAGCCGGTTTTGTCGTAGGTTCCATTATATTTTTCTTCAGGAAGGAAAATTGAAGCACCGGCTTCAAGCCGGACATCGGCAATTCGAGTAGTAGTGCAAGTAAAATCCATTTCATATCCGAGATCATTTCCAATTCCAAATCCTCGGTCGTATTTTTTATCGGTCCGAAAATAATGAAGGTGGGCCTTCAAATCCCAACCATTTGCCGGTGAGAATCCGGAACCAAGATATATATCAATCAGCCCCAGAAACGTGCCCGATATGAAGTAATCCATATATCCGCGGAATTTGTGACCGGTGTAATAGCTGTTTTGGTAGACCGTGTATTTACGATCATTGGTGTTATCATCACCTGAGCTATAATCAATGCCCGATTCCAATCGTAAAGAACCTTGATTCGGGAAAGTATAGCCGACTTCGAAAGTAAATAAAAAGGCTCTTATGTCGTAATAAATTGCCGCATTATTCCACCAGGAATCAAATTTCTCGCCGAACTGGTAGACACCGTTAAACTCAACATCGAAATTGCGAAATTTGCCGTGATAATATGAGCCAACGTTTATACGGTCCAGTATATTTTTAGGTAATCGCGGCAAATCCACGTCAAGCAGCTTATCATTATCCAATTCATAGAAAGCAAAGAAGTGTAAATTCAGAGAGTATATATCGGTATATATGCCGGTGATATCGAAATCACGATTATTCGATTGTTCAATTAGTTTGAGAAAGAAGGCATCCATGCGAAAAGTATTGCCGGAGTAAAATGCCATAATGCCTTCCCAGGATCGTCCGACACTGTGCCATCCGACCGAGCCGAAGACCCTTTGATTGCCATAGTTGAGTTCGAACCGTCCGGCTTTCAGGCCGATTCCGCCACTCCAAAGATGTTCGACATTAATATAAGCCTGATGGATATCGACGTTTTTCGAGTTCGTTAGGCTTCCCGATTGTGAATTCTCCCCCAGTCTTCTGCTGTCCTGGAACTGAAGATAGAGATTGGTTCTATCACTTAGATTAGCATCAATACCGAATCTTGTTCTAAGGTCATTATATTGATGAAGCACCGTTTCTGGTGAAAACGACTTATGGTCAAATTCAGAGCGCAGGCGGATTTCACCGTCGAAATGCAATTCCGGTTCGGCGAACAATGGCGTTGCGGTACCCAGGACAATTAATAGAAAGCCGAGAATCAAAGCGCATTTGATTTCTTTACACATACTTCCTCCCGTAAGTTTTGTGAAGATATTCAAACCCTTGGAGCTTGTCACTTTCATTATTGCAAATATCCCTTACGTTGTCAACGATAATCGCCGATATAATCGGCATAAGGGATTAACAGGGCTTTGACTTAAGTCAAAAAAACTTTCTAAAATTATTGCAGGCAAGAGCTTTAGATTCTATATTCGAGCCATGGCAGACGAGTTTATCGGCAACTACAGGGTGATCGACAAGATCGGGGCCGGAGGGATGGCCAAGGTCTACCTCGCGGTGCATAAGGATGTCCCCAATCTCAAGGTGGTGCTGAAAATCCTATCGGATAACCGATTGATCGATCGGTTCCGCCAGGAGGCGGACAAAATGGCGCTCCTGGACGGACACGGGAATATCTGCCAGATTAAGCATTTCTTCAATCACGGCGAGGAGCTGGTTATCGCCATGGAGTATATCCACGGCGAGACCCTGGACGAACTCATTAAGAATCGCGGGCGACTTCCGGTCAAGGAAGCGGTCGAGATAATCATCAAGGTCCTGGATACGCTTCAATTCGCGCATAATAAGAGGATATTTCACCGGGATATCAAGCCGAGCAATATCATGATCGATAAATCGGGGCAGATTAAAATTATCGATTTCGGCATTGCCAAGGCCGAGGATGATCCCGATCTGACCATGGCCGGAGCGGCCTGCGGGACACCGGCGTATATGGCTCCCGAGCAGTTTACTCCGTCGGTAAGGACCAACTACACGCTGGTGGATGTCTACGCGGTCGGGACCACTCTTTTCCACCTGTTGACCGCCGAGCTCCCGTTCAAAGGGGAAAACCAGTTTGTCCTTAGAGACTCCAAGCTGTTCACCGATCCGGCCAAGCCGAGACAGTTCAATCCGGAAATTCCGAAACGGCTGGAAAATATTATTCTGAAATCGCTGGATAAAAACTATGGAGAGCGGCATCAAACCGCCGATGAATTCCGGCAGGAATTGCTGGAATTCATGGGAGATTCGGGGTTCGATACTCAGCATCCGACATACGCCGGGATGATTTCCGAAAATAAGGTCAAGGATACGCCGCAAACCCCGAAAACACCGATAACTCCGAAACCGCTATCGACCCGTCCGAAAGGAAGGGGACCGTTATTTATTGGAATCGCCGCAGTCGTACTCGCGGTTGCCGTCTACTTTATCTTTTTCATGGGAAAAGAGGAATTACCGGCTCCGGATCCGCCGATGCTTTTATCACCGGTGGATAATGCAGCCGTGGAATCAGGACGTCCGGGGTTTTCG
>Ga0209287_10000908_pt1 | contig 16016 bp, 10 predicted proteins | sample PPLLak3cmMay2015_2_FD_187255 | JGI IMG/M metagenome (GOLD analysis project Ga0209287, IMG submission 187255) | Freshwater sediment microbial communities from Prairie Pothole Lake near Jamestown, North Dakota, USA - PPLs Lake P8 Core (1) Depth... | ecosystem: Environmental > Aquatic > Freshwater... | reverse complement strand
CTCCATGAGTTACCGTCAAGGTAATTTCCTCCGAGCGTATCGCACCATGGCGACCAAGTTGCGCCCAAGTCTTTGGAAATAGTCCAGAATCCGATCTTGGCCAGCTGTTGTGAAGCAGTGACATAGATAACATTATTACTGTCGACAACGACATTCGGCCAGATCGGCTGGTCGCTGGAATCGGCCAGGATCCGTGGTGATTCGTTACCGATAATGCTCATTTGAGAAATGCTCATCTGAGCAGAGGCAATAAGCCACAAACCGAGAATAAAAGAGACAATAATTGAACCCCTTAACACAAGCTCCTCCTTTTTAAGGTGTTTATTTACTGGTAACCGGATTCAACAAAACCGTCGCATGTATCGAAACAATATTTTTGTTTTATTGAATTCTCATTACCTTAGTATTTTTATAATATAGATTCTGCGAACAAACAATTCATCAAGACTTTTTTCTTCACATTCCTACTGCTGCCCGTATATTATTCGTCTTTTTATAAGTCCTTATTCCTCCGCTTTTGCGGATCCGTATCGGGCTGAAAAAATATATGGGTCCCTTATCCCGCTCTTTTCTCCGCCAATGCTTCGTGTTGCCTTCCGGCCGGCACGTCATGCGGTTATACCAGCCCGTCTGCTTCACGGGTGCCAAAAGCAAAGAGAGTGTATTGAGCAGACAAGAGACCCCGGAAAATAAGACCTGTCGTTATCATAATCAGTATACATTACCAAATCTTCCGGAAATAATCATCTCCCTGTACCTGCCAGCAAAATTTTCCGTATAACAGTCACATTATCCGCATTACACCGGCAGATATACATACCCGAACAAAGATTCTGAATGTTCCAGCGGACCTCATGGCGGCCATGCCCATATTTTTTATCCGCCAGTCTGGCGATGCGCTGCCCCTGCGCATTGTATACATCCAGGCGAATATGAGACTCCTTATCCAGCAAAAAAGCGACCTGCGTATACCCGGACGCCCGATTCGGATGAACCGTCAATACAATCTGTTCCTGTACCTGACCTTTGCCTGTTTTCGCTATCGGCGTTGCTGCAATTGCATTGTATATATTCAGCCGCCCCCAGCCATAGTTGTTATTCGGATACGGTTCACCGCCTGCGGGTTTGTCAACATTCGACGTAAGGATCGACCAGACCTGTTTCGGCGTCAGCGACGGTGAGTTTTCCAGAAGCAGGGCAATGGCTCCCGCCACGTGCGGCGCAGCCATGGACGTACCGGTCATCGACACCGTACCGCCGCCCGATTTGCTGGACATGATGTTGACTCCCGGAGCCGACAGGTCCGGCTTCCTGCGGGAGGTTGCCCAGTTCGGGTCAAGGTATTCCGAAGCGTTTTCCGTAATACTGTAAAATTTCGGGGAAGGCCCTCTGCTGCTCTGCGCGTAGAGCCCGTCTTTATTGTCGGTAGCGCCGATACCGAACACCAGCGGATAGGAGCCGGCCGCGTTGACGGTGCCGGTATTCGGCCCCGCGTTTCCATTGGCAAACACAACAACAATCTTCATGCTCTGCAGATTCCTGCACGATTGCCAGAAGTGAGTGTCTGATCCGCTGCAGCCCCATGAATTGTTGATGATATCCGGAGCGTTTTGTCCGAGGTTGGCAAACCACTGCAGGCACTCATCAAGGTCTGACAGGTTGCCGGCGCCGCTGGAATTGAGCGCTTTTGCGGCAATAAACGTCGCACCGGGCGCAACACCGATCGTGTCGGCAATTGTCGTACTTGCGCTTCCTCCGCAGAGTATCCCGTTAACATGGGTGCCGTGCCCGAAATCGTCATAGGGCGTTGATTTGTTGCTTACCGCATCGTACCACCCATTTTGCTGGCGCCAGCGGCTGCTGAAAGAGGGGTGGGTGACGTCAACGCCTGAATCAAGATTGCCTATCACTATACCTTTGCCGGTAATGCCCAGCCTCCAAACCTCCGGAGCCTTAATCAGGTTAATATTCCAATACGCTTTCCTGATATCGTCAGCCGGAACAGCGTCTACAGTGACAATACCGTCAGATTCGATATACCCCACATCCTGCCGCATCAGCAAGGTGGCGATGACAGATCGCGTCGCCTCCATGGCAATGCCGTTATATATCCAGAAGGGCACGATCCTGCTCACCTGGTCGCCAAAAAGAGTCATATCCGCAAGAAGCTCTTTCTGATACTCATTTGCGAACGACTTGAGGCGCTGCACCATTGCCTCGCGCCCGCTGCGTTCAAGGGTCGAAAGATCAGCCTCCAGCTTCATGCGCACGATAATTTTCACCTTTTCATCCGGCAGGGACCGGTCGACTTTTTCCTGAAGATCCGGCGTCAGATATGCTGCATTGAGCATATATATGCAACTGCCTAAAACGAGGAACACCCGGAATACCTGTTTCACGACCCGCTCCTTTTTAAACATGCTATGGAAAACTCCGTTATCTTTTTACTGCTATCACGGATACCGTTTTGTAGTTGTTCCCTCGTCAAAGACCCAAAAAAAAACACCCCAGCCCCTTTTCGTGTTACAGCTCCGGTGTATATGAGAACTGTAACGTGGGAGGGAGAAAAAAGAGGCTGAGGTTTTTTATATAAAGGCCTCCAGAACGGTTTTTTTATGCTTAAATCATTATCAGAAACTTTCAACTTTTAATACAAGCTTCAGTCTGAAAACAATGCATCGTATAAGAGAATTTGTACTAAGGATGGTGTGGTTATGATATGCTCTGTATAGCCATAATATATTAAAAAGCCAGGCCGGTTTCCCAAAAAAACTGAATATTTACAATTTGTTTTGGTTCCAAATATATGCTTTTTTAATATTATTTATTCAAATATGGCCAATATTTAATAACATTTCTATTATATATTTGGTTCCAAAAATAATAAAAACACACCCGACAGTTTCTCTTTGCTCTGTTGTAGAAAAACCTGTGGAATCTTTAAACCAGGCGGTATTAAAGCAGATGGAATGAGGCGCGATCGGTTACTCAATTTTGCGGCGTTGCTGCTCTATATTTACGTCTACCTCTTTCAGTCTATCCAAAGCCTGTTTCTGTTGCCCGATGATAATCGTAAGGCTGTCAATCTGTTTTAATTTTTTCTGGGAAAAACCCTGTAACGTACCTGCCTTTTTTGACGCCTCCAGCATCTCCTTTTCCAGGGAATCCCTGGATGCTGATACCTGCAGGTATCCGGTCAGTATACGCTTCCAATTCAGGAAAATGAGCGCGCTCTGCCGGCCGCCCTTTCTCTGTAGTATGGAATCCGCAAGGGTGATGGCTTTGGCATACTCCGGATTCGGATTGTTGACATGGGTATACAGATCAAAGAGCTTAGCCATGAGGTCTGTCTTCGTAGCGTTGTGCGGAACAGTATCCAGCGAGTCTGCAACAGCTGGCGCCGTATCATTCATCATAATCCTGATTTCAAGTGTTGTAACCTCTTCGGCAAAACTTTCCGGCGGCGGCAGGACAAGCTCCTCATCACGCTGCTCCGGCGGCTCCGGATCAGGCGCCTGCAACACCGGCCTGGGCATGCAGCAATAAAAAACCATACTGAAACAGAACAGTATCAGCAGCAGGCTCTCTGCCCGGTGCACGCCCTTATTCTTCCTTTTCATTCTGATTCTTCTCTTTTTTAAATCCGCCGCGGCGGTCAATAACCAGATTGCTCTTTTTAAAGGATTTGGCATACTTTTTCAGTTCTGCTATAATCTCGCCGACCTGAATATAATTCTCAACGATTGTTTTTTCGCTGCTCATAGATGCAATCGATATGGTCATTATAGGAAATGTCAGCTTCTTCCCCTGCCGGTTTTTACTCGAAATAAATCCCGCGCTCCTGTCTTCCGGGTTATAAAAATCAAGTATCTGGGCGTCAAACTTTTCTATGATTTTATTGCAGACAACGACAAATGCATCTGTCGATGTAATAAGGACGAAATCATCCCCGCCGATATGGCCGGTAAAATCAGACGGTGTTCCCAGCTCTCTGCTGCAATCGAGGATTATCTGGGCCGTATTTTTTATTACTGCATTCCCCCTGCTGTATCCGTACCGGTCATTAAACGGCTTGAAATTGTCCAGATCCAGCATACAAAACGCGAACTGCTCTTTTGATTCAATCCGCTTTTTCACTGCATTTTCAATAGCCACGCCTCCGGGAAGATGCGTCAGCGGGCTGGAATCCATATACAGCTCTTCAAGCTGCACAAGCCTCGCCGCCATCTCGTTAAACGCAGACGAGAGATCTCCCAGCTCGTCCATTTTCTTCACCATGGGCAGGTCCTTGAATTTCCCCTGCGAAACCAGGCTTGCAGCGCCTTTGAGGGTTTTAATCGAACGCCGTATATTGTTGGTAATGACCGCCGCAATAACAATAGCCAGCACAATACCGAAAATCGATATGCTGAAAACCGACCGGAACGTAATACGACCGATCTCCGCTATAGCGCCTGTTTTTTCCGTCTGGTTTTTTCTGGATTCCGCAGCAAGGTCGTTGAGCAGCTCTATCTGTTTATTGAAAGCCTTTTTCCGCAGCGAATCAACCGCTGCATAATTACGCGAATGCAGCGAGTCCACGTAGAAAATACCGTTTTCAAAGAATTTGTTGTAGTCTGCATGGTGCTGCTCAAGGAGCGGGAGAGACGGGAACCGGTTTTCCACCGGCAGGTTTTTGATCTTCTGATAACCGGAGACAAACTCCTGGTCGCGCTTCCAGAACAGGGACATCATCTCCTGGCTCTTTAAAATCATATACCGCTGGCCGTAGGTCTCCTGCGCCAGAAGGATATCGATAAGATTCTCGGCCGCCCTGTTCACGCTGAGATCCACGCTGATTATCTCCCGGTTGATCCGGTTCACCTGATCGAGCCGGAACAGAGTGAAAAGAGATATTATAAATACCAGGATTAATATGGGCGTATATCCCAGCAGAATCTTTTTTCCGATGGTAAATTTCATGGAACTGCCTTACTTTTATCCTTCTTTGTCTGGAACGGCAAATCAGAACGAGGCACTCATCAGAGGGCCGGTTCAACACGCTGATTTCTGCACCATGTACTATAATAATAGAGTTACAACAAGGACTTGTCAATAACAACGACAAAAACATTTGTGATTCAGACAGTGGGGGGAGGTGTTGGTTGGATTTTGTAGGCAGTACGGTGCAAGGGAGGCATCCGCAACGGCGGTAGTCAATTTTTAGAGCCAGCCTGGAAAGTCGGGGGTATTGTGAAACAGCCAAGAAAAGCATAATCGTTGAGGACACAAGGTCCGCATGCGCCGCAGGGTAGCGCGGGAGCATGGGATTGGAAATGGACTGGAAAGACTGGTCGAGATGGCGGCAATGCAGGATCACGGAGGACGTGGATTGCCTATCAGCTCGGTCAACTCGCGGCGCTGACGTCGGCACTTTTCCCCGATTTTTTTTCGCGCATTGTCGTTGAGGCCCAACGCCAGCAGTTCGGCGAACTCCATAGGGGTGAACAATCCGTAGTAGTTGCCGCGGTAGATGATGATGTGGGAGGCAACGGGCAACAGTTGTCGTCGGAGACTCATCGGGGTCTTTGTATTTAACTCCTCACGGCCTTTTCGCAGCAAGTAAAGTTGAAGCAGATTGTAGGCCAGCATGGTAAAGACGATCTGATTGACAACAAGTGAAAAGGCGCGGGATGTAAAGTCGGCCAAATTGGTGAAGCATTTCAGTTGACGGTATCGTTCCTCCGTCGCCGTTCTCAAATGGTATTCCTGCCGTGCCGTGGCCGGATTGTGGATATGTTTTTGGGTACTGATCAACAACCAGCATTCCTGGTGACCGTCGGCATAATGCTCACGATTGGCCACTACTGACAATGGCACCGTGCATGAAGACCAACTGGTAAAATCGCCAATAACCGCCGCTTCTTGTTTTACTATGACCGTATCGGGCGAAGGTGGGGGTTGTTCCCGCCGACGTTCTTTCAGCGTTTCCTGTCTCTTTCGCTCCCGCTTCCTTACTGCCTCGGGCTTGAGTCGCGGAGGCTGTTTTTTTTCCTGCTTCGGCTCCTCGCAGACAACCCACGCAACATCCGGGAGTTGAAAGAGAGACATGGCATCTATGTAGACGTCCATATTCTTGCGTACCGGGATGAGGATGTCGATGCCGTACTCGCTCTTACACCTGGAAATTTCCATGCCATCTAAAAAGCCGCGATCCAGTATCAACTTCTTCATCACGCCTTTTCCCAAGGCACCGATAAACTGCTCGACCAGTTCGTAAAGCAGCGGGCATTCGTGGTCATTACCCGAAACAACCTTGACCGCAACGAAAACAAAGAACCCCAGCTTGGCGTTGGTGTGCAGCAGGGTAACCATTTTGTAGCAGCGCTTCCATTGGCACCGTACTTTCCGCTCGTCGGTCATTTTCTTTAAATCTTCTTGACTGACAGGATGGTTGTTCTCATCGAAGAGCAATCGCGCAGACCCCTCATAGTCGGGGTTATCGGGAACGAATATATACGAGGCGTCTCCTATAAAAATACCTTCTTTATCAAAAGCTCGTTGAGCGTGAAAGATTCGCGCAATGTCGTTGTTGAACCATCGCATTAACGCATCGGCATCGGTATCCCGGGCAAGCTTGCGCAGAAAGTCCTGATCACAGGGAGTTTGACGGTCATAGTGATTCTTGCGATTGAAGCCCTCGCAGGCGATGGCCATATCGTTGGTGTCCGGATGCAGCGTCGATCGGTTAATCTTGGGGGCCAGAGCGTTAAGCATTCCTCCGGTTCGCACCACCATGGGGTAGGCATGAAAGCTGTGTACGCCATGTAATCGCATGGTCAGTTCGCTGGCGATGTATAACCACAGGGGAACCTCTTGCTTCTCCCGCGGTGTTGGATACGTCTGGGCTGCCTTGGCCAGAATGTTCTTCGCCCCGATATACTTGAAGAACTCGGTCTCGAAAACCTCGCTGGCCGCTTCCATGTAATCGAACTCCCCGTTCTCCAATTCCTGCAGAACCAACGGCTTGTTCTCTTCGAAAACGACCAGTTCCATTTCAGGTATCCCCCCGCGTCTTTTTGCGTTTTGCTCCGCCCCCACCGCACGGAGCGGCAACAATCGGATTCGTTGTTTGAAGCGTTACCTGCAAACGGTCGATAAGCTGCAGCGACTCTTGAGACAGCTTGGCCAGAGAGGCGCGGTGTTTGCGAAGACGGCGGTAGCTGTCGGCTTGCCCCGTGAGTGTTTCCAGGCAATCGGCAGGGACATAGACCATCCGAGTCTTGCCCCCTTGTTTGGTAGACAGGTATGTGGTACGATGACCTTCTCCGGTGGCACAGTGGCAGTTAGGCTTGCCGCATTTGCGTCGGATCGTGACAAGAGAACCGCTACGCAGCGGCCCTTTTTCCTGCAGAATGCCCTGCACGTGCGCTGCGCGCGAGTGCTCGATTTCTCTGATGAGTTGCCGGAGTCGGCTGGTGCTTGGTTTCATCTGGTATGCTAATATAATATATGCATACCAGAAATGCAAATAGATAACCCACAAAATGACCTGTATCCAAAAAAATTAAAAACCAGGCCGTGCCATCGAAGATAAATGCCGTGGGGATAAAGGGCGACTATCGAGGCGAAGCGACTAATCGCTGTGGGAAATGACCAGCTGGGCGGCTATTAGTGTCTGAATCGCAGTTATCAACATGTTAGTGTCTGTAGCTGAATTATCTACGCTTTTTGCGTAGATAATTTAGCTACAGACACTTATCCCAAAGCCATACAATATGTTACAAAAGTTTCCGGCTTTGCCGGATTAGAAACAAGGATCAATATTCCGGATGGAAAAATGACTTTATCGCCCCGTTCTTTGGTATATCCCTCCAGTATGAAATAACCCAATTGTTCAACGTATTATCATATCGAAGCTTGAAAGTGGCTTCACCTGAAGCGATAGTATCGGTTAAAACAAGTGAGTCGCCCGTTAAAACAAAGTAACCCCTTGTCTGTAACGTGATCTCTTTTTGCTTATCAAACCATACAGGATCGCTTCCGGTTGTATCAGCCTTGAACCATACTACCTTAATAGTATCCGGCTCGCCGTCGCCGATATACTCGGACTCAATGATTCCTATGCGGCTTAAAAGCCTATCCCTGGAATACTGTATATTAATAGGATCATAATACCCAAAATCACTATGAAAGAGATAATTATAATCCTCGAAATCAAACTGCTCTACCGTGCCTTTCAATATGCTCTTGAAACTCAAAGGATCGACAATTTTACTGCCGACCGGATCTTCAGGTTTATCTGTCATGAAAAGGCCGCAGCTCAAAAAAACCAATGCGACAGATAAAATTTGAGCTATGGTGACTGAATGTGAAAGGTTTTTCATAATTACAATGTCATATTCAAATTTGCGTATGCATCCCAGAAATCATCAGCCTCAGGGTCTATATATCGTTCAATTTTTGTACTGATAAAAAGATTTCCAAAGAGTCTTGCCTTTACCTCAATAAACGGCATCATATAATAAATTCTATTAACATCGGTTATATCCTGGCCTAAATAATCTTCATAATAAATATATCTAAAAAGGCTGCCGATCTGTAATTTTATTTTCTGCTGGAACATATAGGACGAGGAGACGTTGACGCTTGATTCCAATGAGGCATTTTCCAATTCAATAGTATCTTCTCTGAGCTTTTTAAAATACCCGTACAAAGAAAACACCTCGCTCCAATACCCCTCGAATTTCAAGCTGTTAGTAATACTTTTGTATGCTTCAAGTTTTGAATAGAGCCGCACCATCGATTGCGGCCCCTGTTCATACTCCAGCGGGAAATGATACTCATCCCATTTCCCGAGCGCCCCGATTGTACCGGTAAATCCAATGCTTGAGTCTGGAGAGATGCGCAGGGAAGGCTCAAGCCGCATGCTTCGCTCCGTCTTATTCATCCCGCTTTTCTCCTTGCGCAGATACACTATCCTGTTTTTGTAATAATCAAAAAGAGTCAGAAGCCTTACGCGGGGTAACGAGAAAAATGTCACGTTGAACAAATGGTTGAGAGTCAGATTGTCCTTATCATAAAAATAGGCGTACCGGCGGGCATTCGTATCGATAGTGTAATAATTCGGATAGGTCCTTTTATACCGGGTAATATCAAAAGTATAATCAACGGCAAAAGAGTTACTGAATTTCTTTCCTATCGCGTGGATCATCGCCACGTTAAACCCGTCAAAATCCTGCAAGTTTTTGACAAGGCTGTCCTTGTTGGCGCTATCAGCCCTGGTGCCAAGGTCATCGTTATACAGCCAGTCATCCTTTTCAAACGAAAAACTGATGCCGCCGTTATAATCGACAATATCCGTCCGGTCGTTGCGCACCATCGCGGCGAGTTTATGCACCGCAATTCTCTCGTCCCCGAGTATGTTCTCTGCAGGCACATACGATATGGAGTTCACCCGCAGGGAATACGCCAGCGAAGGCTTGAGAATAAACGTACCGATATTCTTCAGGCCCACGTTTGCCATAAACGAGTTGTTGGTACGATCGGGTGTGCTGTTATACCGGGCCGCCTCGCCCCCCTGTTCGCTTAAAAAAGCTGTTCTGCCTTTAGAGAGCGTGTCCGCGCAATAGGCAAACAGGGTATCCAAAAACGGAAGATCCGCAAAAAACAGGGCGTTTACCTCGCCGTTGGTTATTTTCGCGTTATTGACACTGTTCATATACCTGCCGAATATCCCGCCTTCGGCGTAAAAAGGTATCTGTTCGATCAAACGCATGGTATTATTCCCCATTCGCAAAGAACCATAAAATCCGGGATCGCCGGTTGTCCGTTTCAGGTCGTTATATCCCGGCCGGTAGGGCAATTCGCTGTTCCACAGGTCTGCTGCGCCGCCGCCGCTGATGCGCACCGGAAGATTCAAATACTGCAAACCAATCACCGGGCCCAGACGCAGGGACCCTATGCCGTTGCTCCTGCCCGCTCCTTGATCCCTGCCGTCGGGTCTCTGGTTAAAGGCTGCGGTAGGAACCCATTCAAGACCCAGCGATGAGAACGGGAACGGAAATCTCTTTCTGGAAAAACTGCCGGACAGGTCTATAAAGTGGTTCTGTATATCGAGGCTGTTGTCATCGTTAAGCTGATAACCCAGTCTCTGTTCGAGTTTCTTCAGAGAATCGCTTTTGCTGATAAAGAGAGAGTTCTCGGTCTGGTATACCTTCATTCTGACATTCTGCTTTAAGCCAATCTCGGTGCGGTTCGAATCCAAAGCAGCCGCCTGTTCCGGGACCTTTAATACTTCAGGCCAGAAATCCATCTGAGCAAAGGTGCACCATGCACCGGCAATAACCCAAAGCAGAGATCTCATGCTACGGCATCCTTACACTGCTTATACACCCTGATCCAGTCATCAACCAGCAGATCCTCAGGCCGGACTTTTGCATCAAGTCCCGCCTTCCTGAGTATATCTTCAACGACAGCTTTATTACCTTTTTTCCATGACAGGGAGGTGAGAAGCATTTTTCTCCTCATCGTAAATCCGCGGCTGACCAGTGCAAAAAAATCCTCCCACTCCTCGCGTGTAAGACGTTCAATTATTCCGGGACGTACCGCCAGTTGAAACACCGAGGATTCCACATTCGGCTTCGGAAAAAAGGCCCCCGGCGGCACATGAAACAGAATCTGCGGCTTGCCGAAAAATTGACAGAATATCGAAAGAAACCCGTTCTGCTTCGTGTGCGCACCCGCGACGATGCGCTCCGCCACTTCCCGCTGCACCATATACGTGACCGACGCAACCTGCGGCGCGCAAAAAAGCGTCTTTTTTATTATCATGGCTCCGATGTTATACGGCAGATTACCGATAATATGCAACCCGCTGCCCAGCGTCCCGAAATCAAACCGCAAAACATCTTCCGCATGTAAAACCCATTCACCCGGCCCCAGCTTCACCTTTAATGCCGGTATAACGTCGCGGTCCATTTCTATCAGGTGAAAACGGGGAAACCGTCTCTTCAGGTACACGCTCACCGCGCCCATGCCAGGCCCGATCTCCACCACGCTTCTGTCGTCGGAACAGGCAATAGAGTCGGCGATTTTTTCCGCATAATACGGTGATATTAAAAAATGCTGTCCAAGTCTCTTTTTAGGGTGCGGTTTTGCGTTTGAAATCATACGGTTTAACGACGATTGTTACTATGGTTAATTTTCTGCAATTCACCGCCTGTCATCAGCAATCAGAATGCAAATCCGCCAATAACCCGCCCTCCGATTCTCTCATCCGAGTCATAGAGTATCTCCGCGGTGACATTGAATATGCCGAACGGGTTATATTTCCACACAATGCCGAAGGTCGTGAGGCGGGTGTAATCATCGCCAAGAAACTCCTTTTTCTCGCTGTCGGCAAACGAAGAATCGTCAACTTCCTCCTGAAAAACATCGGTTATGGAGCTGCCGCGGTTTGTGCCTTTTCTGGTATTCTTCAGAAACAGTCCGAGGCTGTTCCGTGGGCCCACCGCATACTCTCCCATAAGTACCAGCGCGTCGGAGTTCGGTCCCATTGCAGAGCCCAGGCTTTGGCCGTAGTGGGTGTAGGTATGGCTGCCGCCGCAGAAATGAGTGTAGACCCAGGGTTCGATGCGCGAATATTCAAGCGATACTGTAATATCCCTTTTGGCAAGTGTCCCGAAAAACTGCGCACCGGCGGTACATGCCCATTTATTACCCCAGTCATCGCTGAAAAGAGTGAGCGGGGAGGCGATATCGTCAAGCAGGAATTCCGCATACCAGCGAACGTTGGACGGATAAAAAAGACACACATCAAAAGAGAGCACGCCGTTATCGCGGTCGCCCAGATAGTGCTCGGCAAATTTATACGGGATGAACGGCATCATGTAGACCCACTCCCAGTCGCGCTCAACCCCGTAATATTCCTGCCGCAGCGAATCCTTCTGCGCCTTTTCCGCCGTGCTGCCGTTGATAATCACCTCGTTTATTCCGACCATAAGCCTGTTTTTAAACAAAGGAAAATCCAGGCGGTGCGTATAGAAATATTTGGGTCTGTCTCTCTGCATCCGCAACATGCCGAAGGTGTGCACATATTCAAACGCGGAAAGATCCATGCGTACGCGGACATAGGTCAGTGGAGAGTATTCCCCGGAGAAGGTCAACGGATAATACGTCGCAGGCCCCATACGCAGATAATCCACCGCTGTCTCCAGATCGAATCTTTTCCCTGCATAGGATATGCCGCCCCGGAAAAGGTCCGAAGACCGCATGGAGCTCGCCTTGACCCTGCCATTGAGATTATACGGATTGCCGTCAAACGGCTGGTAGCTTGATCTTGGGAATGTCGAATCGGAGCGGTATTCGGTCCATACGCCGACTTCGGAAAAATAGGAAAAGTTTCCGGTTGCGCCGGTCAGCCGGGGATTAATGATCCCCTTCAACTGTACTTCCGCCCCTTCCCGATAGTAGGGCATACCGTCACCGGTTAACGACAGATTGAGATAATTCTCCGTATCCCACCCCTGTTTTTTCAGATTGACGAGGCTGCGCTGCCCGCTGATTATCCTGCGGATACTGGCCAGTTGAAACGACTCCTGCGCGGTCAGCAGGCCCGCGGCAGCAAGCGAGTCCGCTTTATCAAGAAACGCCAGAATTTCGGATGCGTGCATGGGCTTCGAATAAAAGGAGCGCGGGACCTCCAGAGCATGGCGGCATGCAATGCGCAGAATAAACCGGTCAAGATCCGGGTTGCTGCGTATTCCCGGAGAATATCCGCCGAAAACAGAGGCGCCGAGAACCAGCATAATCCCCACAAAACGCATCACCGTTCTGCCGGTGCGGTTACTTCTCATACTTACCCTTTGTCGACATAATATAATCCAGATGACTCTGCACATATTCAATTTTTTTTGCTTCACACGGAATGTTGAGACCTTCGACGGTGCGTATCACCCCCAGACACTCTTTTTTCTTCCCCATGGCATCAAGACTTGCCACGACGACCTGGTATCCATCCATCAGGTCGGACCAGTTGACGGGGTCGCGCTGTCCCGACAGCTCCGCCAGGCGCCTGCCCAGGGCCGCCCCTTCGTTGTAATTTTTCCTCAGCAGCTCGACACGCGCTTTGATGCGCAAAAAAATCGTATTATCGGGATACTGCCGGAGAGCAGAGGCTATGGCTGAATCGGCTTTTGCATATTTTTCCTGCTCGATATATATCCACGCAATTGAATTTTTTGCCATGTAGCTCATTGGTGAAGGGCTGTTCGCCACTCGAACTATCTCCGCAAGCCCCTGCTCATATTTGTCTTTCACAAAAGGGACCCATCGGAACGACTGTCCTACATAGTAATTATATAATCCCAGCCCGTAACACGCCTCATACAGGGTTGTGTCCAGCGCCTGCGCCCGTTTAAGCTGCTTTGACGCCGACATTGCGTATCGTACGGCAGGTAGCCACTCTTCAACCTTTGCAAGCACAAGCGCCTTCATCAGGTGGGTCGTTCCCAGATAAAACAGGCATTTGGCGCTGTCCCGTCTGACGGCATTTTTCGCAAGATGTTTTTCAAACACCGTGATAACGCTGTCAACGGACGTTAAAAACTCCCTGCCGTGGAGAATATAGGATTCATAGTCAACCAGCTCTATCTGATACACGTTCAGATACATGAACAACACATCGATGTTTTGAGGGTCATCGGCAAGAATCGTACGTATGGATTCCTTTGCATTGCGGTACCGCTGATTTAAAAAGTCATCAATAATGGCATCCGCCTTGGGCGCCAGATTCAAATCTGCATGCGCCAGTGTTACTAACAGGTAAACTACTGAAATCAGGCTGTTTCGTATCATGAAAATAAATTTCCCGCCTTACCCGCAATTGCTTACTCTGCCAATCCTGCTTCCCGAATATAGTAAAATACGATTTTTCACGCGTAAAATTGCTACTATGATTAAGTTCTTTTATCCGGGGGAGATCGTGTCGAAACAGCAGGGAACGAAAATAGAAGCATCCGCTTGAAATGGTTTTGTCGGAAACAAAACAGCCTCCTGCCGATGATGGTGTTTTACTGCATGACGGTATGGCGCCCGAATATACATGCAATCACTCTGTTTTTTCATCGTCTGCTGATAGTATCCCCTGCTTCTTCAATATCTCCCACAACTCACTTGCACACAGCAACGCGCCCTCCTTTTTCACCTCTGCCGCAATCTGTCCGGTTTGCAGGATGTTGCCTTCCTTTGTTTTTACCCAGCCTGTCATGATAAAACATGGCTTATGGTCGGGGCCCTGTTTTGCCGCGACCTCATACCCGAAATCCCTCAAAACTCCCTGCTGGCGGAGGCTGTTCAGGTCGGAGCGGCGATCGCCGGTCTGTTTTGCGGGACCGGGGATAGTTTTGTTCTGAACAGGGTGTACTTTCAGCAGGGCACGTAACAGGTCTGCTGCCGCCGCCTGCTGCGCCGTTTTAAGCGTTGACGCGCGGAAGCTGCGGCTTGCATAGTCCTGGTTATTGATGGTCACCCGGACGGAAACGGCAACGCCGTGTATGGTCGGCTGCCGGGTGAACACGGGTTCTTCGATTTTATATCGTGTGCACAGCTCCAGAAGTTTTCCCTTGGCGTTATCCTGCCGGAGACGCTCCGCTGTTTGCTCGTCAATCTCGACCGTGTCGCCCGGTTCATCCGATGCGCCAAACTGCCTGAGGATCGCGAGCGCGGCAAGCTGTTCCGCGGTCTTACGGGATGCCGCCTTGCATGGACCGCTTTGCACAGCACATCCTTCAACGCTGACGGCAATTTGCGCAACATGCCACTGACCCTGGGTTGAAAATGCCGTTTGCGGCACGGGTATGTTTTTGTGCGTGCACAGTTCCAGAAGGCGGCCTTTGGGATTCGCTTTTTTCAGCTCCTCTTCGAGCGCCAGCTCCGCGGGGAACGCTCCCGACTCTGCGGGCGAAAGAACCCAGAGCATGGAGCGGCGCCGGTCGTCGCGCCTGACAAGACACAGCCGCTCCAGCGCGTCGATCAGAGCTTCGGCGGCCGCGGCGGGGACTCTTGTTCCGAACCAGGCCGCGGCAATTTTACCGGCGGGCTGTGGCGCTTCGCCGGCAGGGCCCAGGATTGCCCTGGCGCGGTCTCTGTCGATATCAGCCAGGGCACTTTCCCACGAAATGGCATGCTGTGCGCTGCGGCGGAGCGGATACGAGCGCGTGATGACGCTGCCCTCGGTGCCCAGAACCACGTCCCGGCACGAGAGGGCTTTTGCCAGTGACTGGCGGGCTTCTGCGTCGCCGTGAACCAGCACCACGGTGCGGGGTCTGAAGGACTCGACAAGTCCGGTCATCTGCATCCGGTCGGCGTGGGCGGACAACCCGTATTTTTCCACCTGGCAGCGCACGGTAACGTTCTGCCCGCCGATGCGCACCTCGCGCGCGCCGGAAGCGTCGGCCAGATTCAATAGCGCACGGCCGGGCGACTCTTCGTCCTGATACCCGGTTATCAGAATGGCGTTGCGCTCGTCCTGGGCCAGGGCCGCGGCATAGAATGCTGATGCGCCGCCGGACAGCATGCCGCTGGATGCCACGATCACGCAGGGACCTTTGCGCAGAATGTCATGCCGTGCCGCAGGTGATGCCACGGGCGTTATTCCATTGGTATAAAACGGATGCCCGTTTTTCAGGCTTTCGCGAGCCAGCGCGCGCGTCACATACCCCTGATGGGAGCCGTACACGTTGCACACCTGCCGCACCATGCCGTCTGCGAATACGGGTGCTTCGGGCAGGGTATGGCTGCGCAGCGCCTTTTTGAGGATGAGGAGCACCTCCTGTGCGCGGCCTATGGCAAACGCGGGTATGAGCACACTGCCTCCGCGCAAAAGAACGGCGTTCACCTGTGCTACAAGACGGTTTTCGGCGGATGTGCGGTCTTCGTGCAACCGCTGGCCGTAGGTTGACTCGCTTACCACCATGTCCGCATGCACGGTCGGACGGGCGAGCGCGGGCACGGTGCGCTGTGCCTGTACGCTGTAG
>Ga0209287_10000905_pt1 | contig 16079 bp, 16 predicted proteins | sample PPLLak3cmMay2015_2_FD_187255 | JGI IMG/M metagenome (GOLD analysis project Ga0209287, IMG submission 187255) | Freshwater sediment microbial communities from Prairie Pothole Lake near Jamestown, North Dakota, USA - PPLs Lake P8 Core (1) Depth... | ecosystem: Environmental > Aquatic > Freshwater... | reverse complement strand
TCCGCTTCCTTTCCGGTAACCGTTATCCCTTCCCGCTCCAGCAGTTCACCGGTGGCCTTCCAGAGCTGGGCAATGGCGACTGTATACTCAGCCCGCGCCTGTATCTGGTTCGTCTTGGCCGCAACCAGGTCGTTCTGGACATCAATCACTTCCTTGGTGGTTGCAAGCCCCACCTCGTTCCGCTTGATATAGGCACGCATTCGCTCTTCGGCATAAGCAAGTCCGCGGTCGGCAACGTCCAACTGCAGGTAGTTTGCCCTCATACCACGGATGGCTCTTCTGATTTCATTTCTGATGTTCTCTTCGAGATTCTTGAGCTGCACCTGCGCTTGCTCCGAGCTGAGCCTGCTCCTGATAAAATCGTTTTTAGCCGCTCGATTTCCGAGAGGATAGCTAAATTGCAATCCGACCTCCCAGACAGGATATTCGGCTGAACCGACTTTTTTCATGTCGCGACCGAAATCTTTCTCAAGTCCGGTCAGGGCAGCATTGGCGATGAAGCTCAGGTCAGGCATAATCCTGTTGTGGGCCACACGACTCTGAAGCTCCAGAGTTTGGAGGTTCACCCGCTGGGCCTTTACATCGGGCCGTTGTGAAAGTGCCAGAGTTACTGCCTCATTTTCATTGACCGTATACTTTTCACGCGTCGGCGGATCGACAGGATTCAAAATCCGAGTTCCTTCTATCTGTAGAAGAATTCTCACAACGTCCATCTGGTCCATCAAAAGTTTTTCCGCGTCAATCTGCTCCTTCTCCCGTGCCGAGACACCGAACTCCGCATTCAGAATTTCCATGGCCGGAAGAACCCCGGCCCTTACCCGTCCCTTGGTATCATCGAGAATTTTTTGAGCAAGGGTAAGGGCGGTCTTCTTCGCCTCCAGATTTTCCTTCAGGCTGTACAAGGTAAAGTACGCAGTTCTGACCCTGGTTACCACATCAATGATTTTGTTCTTGAATAGATCGATGGAAGCCAGTTTATTGTTTACTGCTATGGAAATACCGACTTCGGTCGCCTCCCGGCCGAAATTTTTAAGCAGCGGCTGGGAATAGCTTGCCGTCAATTCAGATCTCCAGTACTCGTCGAGAAAGCCACGGCTGCTATCGGCATTGCTGCGATTCCAGAGATTCGTTAAGGTAAGCCCAAGGGATCCCCCAATAGGCAGGAGTTGGGTAATCCCCGCATCAGCCTTGAGGCTCTTTTGTCTGCTGATACTGGCACCAGACACAACAGTGCTGGCCGACTGGGTAACGGATTGCTGATAGCTGGTGGACTGGGTAACGAACGGGTCATAGATACCGCGGTTCAGTCTGATATCCGCTTCATTCATGGCGGGGTTATAGAGCTCCGCCCTGACCTCCAGATTCTTCTCGACAGCCATGCTGATGGCCTGCTTTAAGGTCAGATTAACGATATCATCGCCGGCATGGGCATAACCGGGAAGTCCAAGGACAAGGAGCGGAAAAATATAAATAAACACACGTACACGATATAAAACCATCAGAAATCCTTTCTTGAAAAAACTACGGTACGCTACTGTACGGCTATTCGTAACGCAACGCCTCGATAGGGTTCAGTGATGCTGCTTTCCGGGCTGGATAGAAGCCAAAGAAAATCCCGACCGCACCGGAAAAACAAAAGGCGATGGCGATGGCCTGAAACGATATCAGCGTAGGCCAGTCAAAAACGACAGAAACCAGCTTGGCTCCCCCTACCCCCAGCAGCATGCCGATGATTCCACCGATAAGTGTCAGGAGTACTGCCTCAGTGAGAAACTGGAGCAGTATATCCCGCTCTGTGGCCCCGATTGCCATACGAATCCCGATTTCCCTCGTGCGCTCAGTAACTGAAACCAGCATAATATTCATGATGCCTATCCCGCCAACAATCAGGGAAATGGATGCCACGGCACCAAGCAACAGGGACATAGCCTTAGATGATTGTTCAGCAACATCGAGTAATTCCGTCAGGTTACGCACGGTAAAATCGGCTTCACGACTTGGGCCAATCCTGTGCCGTTGATTCAGCAGAGCATTTACCTGCTCTTCAGCCCGGTCAAGCTCCTGCTCGCTTTTCGCCTGAATCATGATCGACCCCACCGAGTTCGGAAACTCGCTGCCGAAAAGTTTTCTCTGCCCGGTTCGTAACGGTACGAAGACAATATCATCCTGGTCAGATCCTTGGGGGGATCGCCCTTTCCGGTCCATAATACCGACCACCGTAAAGGGCAGTTTTTTGATACGAATGATTTTACCCACTGGATCTTCTGAACCGAACAGGGTATCAGCAACAGTCTTACCGATTAGACAATTTTTGGTCGAGCCGTCAACATCGGACTGGACGAGATTTCTACCTTCAATAACCGGCCAGTCCCTCACCGCAAGATATTCGGGGGTTATGCCCATTACCGCTGTAGTCCAGTTCATGTTACCGTACACGACCGGTGCCCCTCCCCGAACAATCGGAGCAGCGAGGGCCACGGCTGAACATTCCACGGATATTGCCTTTGCGTCATCATAGGTAAGCGTGGGTGTGCTGCCGTGACCAAGACGGATCCCGCCACTCGTTCTTGAACCGGGTAAAACCAGGAGGATATTGCTGCCGATGCTGGCAATTTGTTCGGAGATAATCTTGCTTGCCCCTGATCCGATAGCAACCATGGCAATGACCGCGGCAATTCCGATAATTATACCCAGCATCGTGAGGAAAGAACGCATTTTGTTGGTTCTGAGGGCCCGCAAGGCAATTTTCAGGCTGAGTAATAATTCAATCACTTCCGCCCCCTGCCTGTTCGGCATCCACTTGATTAACGACCACAGTGTCTGAAAGAATGCGCCCATCTCGGAACACTACATTGCGCTTGGTAAAGGCAGCTATTTCAGGCTCATGGGTAACCATAATGATAGTACTGCCTTGCCTGTTCAGTCTTTGAAAAATCGACATGATTTCCACGCTGGTTACCGAATCCAGATTTCCGGTCGGTTCATCCGCCAGGATAATTGCAGGCTCATTTACCAGGGCACGCGCAATAGCTACACGCTGCTGCTGCCCCCCAGAGAGCTGATTGCCGGTATGCCACGCACGATCCGCAAGTCCAACCAGCGAAAGAGCTGCGAGGGACCGCTCTCGCCGTGTCGCGTTAGGAACCTTTCCATAGATGAGCGGCAGTTCAACATTTTCCAACGCCGAAGTCCGGGCAAGCAGATTAAATCCCTGAAATACAAACCCGATTTTTCTGTTTCTCACCTCAGCCAGGTCACGCCTTGAAAGTCCGCGGACATTTTCGCCCTGCAGCCAGTAGGTGCCGGAGGTAGGGATATCAAGGCAGCCGAGGATGTTCATGAAAGTCGATTTACCGCTTCCCGACGCACCCATAATTGCAACAAAGTCTCCACTTTCCACCTCCAGAGAAACATCTTTCAGGGCCTCGACCCTTTGTTCCCCCATGCTGTAAACCTTGGACACTTCCTCAACCCGAACAATCATATCTCCCATTTAAAACCTCGGTCCCATGGCTCTACCAGCAGAGCTCTCTTGCTTTTTAGGCAGAACCTGCTCGATTATAACCTCCTGGCCCGAACGCAATTCTCCTGCAACGATTTCCACATGAGAATCATCGGTTATTCCGGACTGTACCGAGACCCGCAGGGGTTTTCCATCTTGCAGAATAAAGACCCTTTGTGGGAGAGAATCTCCTGACCTCGATTTTCCAGCAGATGACCGTTGTTTCGTTTCCTCCCCAGTATCCGCCGGCTTGAATCGCAAAGCAGCGCTGGGGATCGACAGGATATTCTCTCTCCTTAGCACCTCGATGTTTACGTTGGCGGTCATGCCGGGTTTGAGCTTCAAGTCTCGGTTTTCTACAATGATTACAACATCGTAGGTTACCACATTCTGGGTTATAATCGGTGCAATTCGTACTTGTGAAACAACACCCTTGAACTGACTCTCAGGATAGGCATCAACGTTAAAGACGGCAGGTTGACCTACCTTCACCTTGCCGATATCGGCTTCGTCGACACTGGTATTAATCTGCATTTTGGTCAGATCCTGTGCGATGGTAAAAAGTGTCGGCGTTTGGAATGAGGCAGCAACAGTCTGCCCTACATCGACGTTTCTTGAAACCACAACCCCATCAACGGGAGATCGTATCGTAGCATAGTGCAGATTCGTTTGTGCCTGCCGTGACGCACCGCGGGTTTGGAGAACGTTTCCTTCCGCAGCCCTGATCGCGGCCACAGATTGCTGGTAATTGGTTTCCGCTGTATCAAAATCCCCTTGAGAGACAATGCCTTCTACCAGTAATTGCCTGTTCCTCTTAAGGGTCCTCGCAGCATCGAGAGCGACAGATTTCAGTTTTGCCAGGTTTGCCAGAGCACTCTGGTAGTTGCCCTGGCTCTGCTGAACCTGGGAATTAAAGATGGCAGGGTCAATCTGGGCGATTACCTGACCTTTTTTTACCAATGAATTATAATCGACAAAAAGTTTCTGAATTGTTCCCGACACCTGGGTTCCAACCTGAACGGTCGTGACGGCATTGAGGGTGCCTGTTGCTGATACGGTTGCAACAACCGAACCCCGTCCTGCCTTGGCGGTTTTATACGTAGGGGGCGTTTTCTTCAGGAAGAGAAAGTATCCGGCTACGGCCAGAATACTAAGCGAGATAGCTGCGACAAGTAGAATCTTCTTCATGTATTTATCCCTGGAATTGTTTGATTTCGGCAATTGTTCACTTCCTGATTTCATTGTCAAGGGCAAAAATGCCTGAACAGATTGTTTTATATATCGTACCAAGCCGGCAATGGTTGACGATAAACATAGTGCATGGAAACATCAAATAACTACCATTCAGTCCCTTCCACCAATATTTTTTCAATCCGCAAAAGTCAGGAACATGGCAATACCGTCTTGACCGGGGTGCAGATTTAATCAAGATTTAATCAAACTTACCAGTTTTGCCGTTTATTATGTTTACATTCTTTTCATTGAAGATAAAGTAGGTTATTCTACGAGGACGGTTGAAATATCGAATTTCAGCACCAAGGGCACGTGCCGACTCCGCAGCACGCATAGTGTTTATGAGAACCAGAAGATTTGCCATACCAGACATTCATGGCTGCGCGTATACTTTTACCGCCCTGTTGCACGATGTACTCAAAATACAAGCTGCAGACACGGTGTATCTCCTCGGCGATTATACTGATCGCGGCCCGAGAAGCAAAGAGGTTATCGACCAGATTTTCGAACTGCAAACTAAAGGGTTCTCCGTTTACCCCATTCGCGGAAACCACGATGACATGCTCCTTCAAGCATGCGGCAACCTCGATTATTTTCGTATCTGGATGTTAAACGGCGGCGGAACAACCCTTGAAAGTTTTGGCGTTGAAGATCCCTGCGAACTGCCTCTTTTGTATCGCAGGTTTTTCAATGCCCTGCCTTACTATCTCGAATTGAATGATTATATCCTTGTTCATGCCGGCCTGAACTTCCTCATAGATGATCCATTCAGCGACAAGGAAGCGATGCTCTGGACACGAACCCAGGAAGTAGAGAATGAAATAATCGGCCAAAAGAAAGTTATCACCGGCCATACTCCGGTTTCCAGAGAAACTATCATAAAATCCATCTCATCAAGGCTGATTCCTCTTGATAACGGATGTGTTTACGCAACAACAGCACAGCTTGGAACCTTGGCGGCGCTTGACTTGGACACCCTATCACTTTATTTCCAGAAAAACATTGATTGACACGAGACAGCAGGAGGCCGTTTTCATGAAACACTACAGAAAGGAACTCTGGTACGAAATCAGCAAGAGAAGAGATTTTGTAAACATTACTCCGCAGATTCGCGAATGCCTGCTGGATAGCGGAATAAAAGAAGGTCTGCTCCTTTGCAATGCAATGCACATCACTTCAAGTGTTTTCATAAATGACGATGAGCCCGGCCTGCACCTGGATTTCGAAGAATGGCTTGAAATGCTGGCTCCGGAAAGACCCTATTCCCAATATCACCACAACGGTTGCGAAGATAATGCCGATGCCCACCTGAAAAGGACGATAATGGGTCGAGAGGTGGTAGTGGCAATTACCGATTATGATCTCGATTTAGGCCCCTGGGAGCAGATATTTTATGGTGATTTTGACGGCAAGAGAAAAAAGCGGGTTCTGGTAAAAATTATTGGCGAGTAGCGTACTCCCGGAAAAAACAGGCTAGTCCCGGCGCTTTGTTTTCCAGAAACGATATTTCTTCACGAGTTCGACAGGGTGATAGGAAAGCTTTGATTTTCTCAACGCGGGCTCTCCAAGGTCCTGCTCTTTATTCACAAACTCACAATCGACAAAACACCGGCGATTGAACTCCTGGTCAACAACCTGATAGATCCCATCTAGAAAAGGGTCTGCTTTCTCGAAATGACAAACCGATGTGTTGGCATTTAACTTTTCACCGAGAGCATACGCCCGCACACGACCATCAACAAGAACGACTACTCCCTCGAGACCCAATATCGCTGCTTTTTCGAGCCCCTCGGCAGCAGCATCCGCCTCCGATTCCAATGACCGACTATCGTCACTCGCTCTAATCCGCCGCCATTCCACGTTAAGGGCAAGACTCTCAGCATAATACCTGTGCGAGTATGTATCGATAGTGAATGAATGTCGTTTTTTGAAGTACTGCACGCGATTATTTTTCTTGTGATAACGGTTCCCTGAAAGAGTTGCCAAATCACTCCTGTTATATAAATAGTCAAATGCATCGCGGTCTTCGGCGGAATCAACCCCGTCAAACCCCGTCAGGAAAGTAGCAGCCAATTCTTCATCAACGCCATAAAGAACATGTCCCTCGGAAATGAGAAAATTCAAAGCATTTACGATATTCCCATCTAACGGCGGAAGAAAATAATACTCCCCAGAATAACCAGTCCCAAGAACCACAAGCGAATCCCTGACCCGAGTCAGTTTATAGTGGTGTGCATTACGAAAAAGATAAAGATTCGCAAAGGTAAATTCTGATACGCGGGACTGTCTTTGCTGAAAAATAGAATCGAGCCGGGCCTTATCGCTGAGCTCAATCTGCCGAGAAGAGGGATAAGCGGGGATTCCCATTGTATTCTCCTAGAAATAGCCTGTCATAGGCATATAAATGCCTTGCAGACTATACTATAGCAGGACTTCGCGAAGAATACATGCCGGATTTCAACAAGGGACCCCAGGTAGACCGATGAAAAAATATTTTCGATCGTAGCTTTCTTTTCTAAAGGAATGAATCAGGAAATGGCTTGAAGGGATGAGGAAGGCAAAAAACAACAAAGCGAATACCTTGTTATGATCTGAAGAATCATAACCGTTCGGGTAATCTTTCAGATTAAACCCAAAGGTATCCGCTTTTAACAGTAACTCATACTACTGCTATAAAATTGTCACCTGGCGAGTTCTTTCGCCAGGGAAGAACTAGCCAATCATAAAGTTATTTCTTCTCGCCCTGTTTGAAAGGATTGTCGGATCCAGTAATTCACCACACCCGGTGCATTTCCAAGCATAATAGGAACGTACATAGTCATAATACTTCTCTGAGTACATAAGACCTCTACATTTTGGACATTGCATGATGAACCCTCCTTACTAAATAGTGAAAAAATAACAGGTTCCTATTTAATATTCATCATACGTGCCAACTTCAATATATGAGAGCTTTCTTATCCCCCGCGTGCAACAAAATACCGTTTTATTCTGTTATATCAATATGCTAGCGCATGCGAAAAGTAAGCCTCCAACTGCTTAACGGTAGCAGCACCTATCCCGGGAACCCGATCAAGATCATTGATCGACAAGAATTCGCCATTATATTGACGGTCAAGCACGATCCTCTTTGCCAGTGCCGGACCGATTCGAGGAAGCATTTCCCATTCAGCAGCGGTAAGACTATTGGGATTAAGAGGAATACCAAGGATCATCTTCTCCATAACCTGAACACTATCTCTTTTAATTTCAACATATTGACCATCACCTGGCAACACTGAAACAACATCACCGGTATACAGGATATTTTTGAGCATACCAGGGTTGCGGAGTTTTTCCCGCAAAAAAGGCACCGTCATATTTGTGACGGTGCCCAATGACACATTGTTATAGAATTGATAAATCCCAGGCTTTACGCCATCACCCTCAATGCGAATGGTGATACTACCTCCAGTTGCACGTCCTCCTGGCAAAAAGGCCAGCTTCTCTCTCGAGTGAGAGCCAGGGCGACCGTGAAGGAAAAGGAGAAGAAACACAGCCAGCATCAGCAGCCAGAGGACAAGCCTCCCGGGCCACTCATTCATTTCTTGGGGCTCTCCCCCTCGCACTTGTCAAGTTTGTACTCAATACTGTCGATAAGAGCCTGATAGGAAGCTTCGATGATATTCTCTGAAACTCCAACCGTACCCCATCTGCTTTCTCGATCTCCCGATTCAATTAAAACCCGGATAGCCGAAGCAGTTCCTTGACCGGCAGGCAGGACTCTGACCTTATAGTCATGAAGCTTCACTTCCTTTAATTTAGGGTAGAATTTCTCCAAAGCTTTTCTCAAGGCATTATCCAAGGCATTAACCGGGCCGCTTCCCTCTGCGGCAGTATGCTCGATTTTGCCACCCACTTTTACCATGACGGTAGCTTCGGAAATCGGTTGATGATCTTCATGGCGTTTTTCATCAATGACTCGGAAGCCGATCAAAGAGAAGAATTTTCGATGGGTCCCCAATGCCCGCTTCATGAGAAGCTCGAATGAGGCCTCCGCCCCCTCGAACTGATAGCCCCGGTTCTCCAAATCCTTTATGTTATCGAGAATCTCCATTGTCATCGGATCTTTGCTGTCCAGATTGATATTGAATTCCTCAGCCTTGGCTAGCACATTCGACCGTCCCGAGAGATCGGAAATAAGGACACGTGTGGAATTGCCTACGAGTTCGGGCCTGATGTGTTCATAGGTCTCGGGATGCCGTTGAATGGCGCTGACATGAACACCACCCTTGTGGGCAAAAGCAGACTTTCCGACATAGGGCTGATGTTTATTGGGTGAGATATTCGACAACTCATAGACAAAACGCGAAAGCTCGGAAATCCTTTTTAACTGCTCACTTGAAATACAAGAGTGTTTCATCTTCAACATCAGGGCTGGCACAATTGAACAGAGATTGGCATTTCCACATCGCTCTCCGAACCCATTGATTGTGCCCTGAACCTGAACTATGCCGCGATCAACCGCGGCAAGAGAGTTCGCCACAGCGCATTCAGAATCGTTGTGGGCATGGATGCCAAGGGGAGTCTTTATAGTCTTCCGCACCTGATCCACAATGTCGGCAATTTCGAAGGGCATCGAGCCGCCATTGGTATCACAGAGCACAATACAGTCTACCTTGGCGTCTTCGGCAGCCTTCAAGGTCTTTAGTGCGTAGTCGGGATTTGCCTTGAAACCATCGAAAAAATGCTCAGCATCATAGAACACCTCCGGGACGTAGCCCTTCAGGTATTCAAGCGAGTCGTAAATCAATTCCAGGTTCTCTTCCAAAGAGATGCGAAGCGCTTCATGTACCTGAAAATCCCAGGTCTTACCGAAAATGGTTACGACATCGGTTTCGGCCTGAATAAGGGTTCGGATATTCTGGTCCTTTTCCGGAGTCGATTTGGCTCTCCTGGTAGAACCAAAAGCCGCAATCTTAGCGTGACCAAGTTTCTCCTTCTTCATATCCTTGAAAAAGGTCACATCCTTCGGATTACTACCCGGCCAGCCACCCTCAATATAGTGAATACCCATTTCGTCAAGTTTATGGGCAATTCTGATCTTGTCCTCAACAAGCAGCGATATATCTTCGGCCTGTGTGCCATCCCGGAGAGTAGTATCATAGAGCTTAATCTGACTCATATTTCACCTTTATTGTTCGAGCGTAAAACCATTATCTCTCAACCGTGACTTCCTTACCGGAAAGTTCGAATTCATCATGAAGAACCCGCACGGCAAGCTCGGTATACTTGGCATCAATCACCACCGACACCTTAATCTCCGATGTGGATATCATCTGAATGTTTATTCCCTCTTTCGCAAGGGTCTCAAACATCCTTGTCGCTACCCCGGCATGGCTGCGCATACCAAGACCGACGATTGAAACCTTTGAAATATTATCGTCAGTCAGGACGTCTCTGGCATTAATTTCTCCAGCAGCTTCCTTGGTTATCAGCAGGGCCTTTTTAAAATCTGCTTTGGTAACGGTAAAAGTAAAATCCGTAAATCCGTCTTCACTGACATTCTGAACGATCATATCCACCGAAATATTTGCCGCGGACAGAGGTGAAAGAATTTTGGCAGCAATACCGGGTTTATCAGGCACACGCATGACGGCAATTTTTGTTTCATCTTTAGCATAGGTAATTCCAGAGACGAGTATCGACTCCATTTCTTTATCCTCCTTGGTCACCAGGGTTCCCGGATTATCATTGAAGCTTGAACGAACATGAACAACTACATTAAACTTTTTAGCGAACTGCACGGAACGAATTTGAAGGACTTTAGCCCCCAAGCTCGCAAGTTCAAGCATCTCATCATAGGATATCCGTTCGATTTTTCTCGCGGTATCGCAAATATTGGGATCCGTAGTGTACACGCCATCAACATCGGTAAAGATTTCACAGACATCAGCCTTTAATGCAGCAGCCAGAGCCACACCCGATGTGTCGGAGCCGCCACGTCCCAGTGTCGTTATATTTCCGTCACTATCAACCCCTTGGAAACCCGCGGCAACTATAATGGTACGCTCACTCAGGTCCTTCCTCAGCTTTTTGTCACTAATCTTTTTTATACGAGCCTTGCTGAAACAGTTGTCCGTAAGAATCGGAACCTGATGACCAAGGTACGATTTTGCTTTGTAGCCCATAGACTTCAGGCACATCGCCAAAAGAGCAACGGTAACCTGCTCACCTGACGAAACAAGGACATCATACTCACGGATGTCCGGAAACTCGGATATTCCATTGGCAAGCGCAACCAGCTTATTGGTCTCACCCGACATGGCGGAAACCACCACGACAACGTCATTACCGGCATCGTAGGTTTCTGCGACGCGTTTGGCAACATTGCGAATCCGTTCGACACTTCCAACCGAGGTTCCTCCGAACTTCTGAACAACAAGAGCCATTTCCCATCTCCCATCAAACGTAATAAAATCAACCGGTTTTCACACGTAATAGCTACTCGTAAAAGCTTCATAACAAGAAGACCAAACGAGGTCAAATACTTTTTCCCTTTTTAGAGAAAAGATCTCCCACGAGTATCTCGTAGCGGGATCCATTACAAATAAAGTCGATCTTTCTGGACGTTTCATCCAGTTGAGAAAAAACTATTTTCAAGTTCTCTTCCGGAAGCTCCTGGTCAAGCCGCTCCGCCCATTCCACGAGGCAGACACCCTCTCCATAAAAATACTCCTCAAAACCAAGCTCCTGAATATCTCCATCACCATGGAGACGATATAGGTCAAAGTGATAAAGCGGAACGCGTCCGGAATATTCATTCAGAAGAGTATACGATGGGCTCGTCACGCAGACTTCAGGCGGCATATCGTCCCCTTCAGCAACTCCCTGAACAAAATGTGTCTTTCCTGAACCAAGATCACCAATTAAAGCAATGAAATCACCGGGCATGAGTCTCTTGCCGAGCTCTCGTCCGAGATCGACAGTTTCTTCAACACTATTGCTGACAAGAGAAAACACTCTATTAGCCGACCATGCTCCGAATCAGATCGATTCGGGCGACAATACCAACCAATTTCCCTTCGTCAACAACAGGGAGTGAATGGATCTTTTGATCACACATAAGATCCGCTATTTCACTTACCGTCGTCTTCGGTTCAACGGTTACAACCTCTTTGGTATAGATATCACCAACAGTCTGTGCCGTCATCCGCATAAGTTCTTTTTCGAACTTTTTCTCGCTTTCCAGGTAAATGACCCAGTCAAAAAGCGAAATTACCGTCGGGATGTGAAAACTCTTGTCCTGCTCTATCAGATCAGACTCTGTAACTATACCGATAAGCGCGCCCTTGTCGTCAACAACCGGGACACTCCCGATGCGGTGGCGAGTCATTATTTCAGCCAGTTCCCTGATTGAGGTCCCGGTAGTTACTGCAACTACATCCTTGGTCATGACATCAAAAGCGGTAAGCATTTTATTCTCCTTTGTGATTTTCAGCTTCACGAATGTTTTGATAGGCGTAAGGAAGTCGTTCCAGAACGTCGGTAGCGGTAATTCCGATCTCACCTTTTTCTCGGGCAACAAGATCAGCCGCGTGTCCATGGAGGAAAACCCCGAGTCGACATGCCTCAAGTGTCGGGTAGCCTTGTCCGAGGAGTGACACGATAATTCCGGTCAGAACATCGCCCATGCCGCCCGACGCCATCCCCGGATTACCGCTGCCGTTAATGGCAATCGATCCGTCCGGTGCGGCAACAATGGTTCCGGCTCCCTTCAGGACAAGGTACACAGAGTAACGCACTGCAAAGTCCCTGGCCGCAGTAATTCGGTCACCCTCAATACAGGCGATCGAAAGGCCGGTTAACCGGGACATCTCTCCCGGGTGCGGTGTCAGAACTAGCGCAGGGGACTTTTTCTGGAGGAGTATCGACACGTTATCCGCAAATGCATTCAGGCCGTCCGCGTCCAGCACCATCGGCACAGAACAATCCACCACAAGCCTCTGTACGAGAGCCACGGTATCCAAAGTGCTGGAAAGTCCCGGGCCAAGAGCGACAGCATCCTTCCCGCGTACTGCCTGAAGAATGGCAGCAAAGCTTTCTTCACCAAGATGCCCTTTGCCGCAATCGTCAAGGGGAAGGGTCATCGACTCAGTGGTTTTTACTTCCAGAATCGGGTTCAAGCTTGCCGGAACAGCAAGGGTAACGAGTCCTGACCCCGACCTGACCGCAGCGTTCGCCGATAGAGCAGCCGCGCCTGTCTTGCCCGTTGATCCGGCAATAATCAGGCAGTGCCCGTAGTTCCCCTTATGACCACCAGGGTCTCTGAATTTCACAAGAGGTGCAACCAGGTGGCTGTCCAGATAATCGAAATACTCAGCCGCCTCTGCAACCTCCTGGGGTAATCCGATATCGACAGTTACCAGCTTTCCGGCGTAGGCTCTGCCAGGGTAAACAACGTGTCCAAGCTTGGCAAAAGCAAAAGTCACCGTCACGTCAGCCTTGACCGCCACACCAAGAACTCGACCGGTGGAAGCATCAATACCTGAAGGGATATCGACCGCGACCACAGGCTTCCCGTTAATATTGATCATTTTTACTGCTTCGGCATAAACTCCGGTAACATCCCTTGTAATACCGATACCGAAAAGTGCATCAATGATGATCGATGCACATCGAAAGTCTGCACGAAACGGAAGCAGGTCTCCTGACTGCGGGCAATATCGCACGATCGAAGGGTCAAGCAGCGAGAGATTCTTTTCAGCGTCACCGCCAATAGAATCTTTCTCCGCAATGACAAATACTGAAACAGTCCAGCCCGTCCGCTGCAAACAACGGGCGACAACATAGCCGTCTCCGCCATTATTGCCCTTGCCAGCAACGATCACCGCGAATTTTTCATTACCGGGCCCATATTCGGCATCGACATGGGCAGCGCAGGCACGCCCTGCCGTTTCCATAAGAACCTGACCGGGAATCCGGTAGTTTTCCATCGTCAGGCGTTCAGCCTTCTGCATCGTCTCAGCCACTACTACTTTCATGGACTACCGCTCCAGAACCACCATGGCAACGGCATAGGCGCCGTCATGGGAAAGTGCCGTATGAACCCTGTTCAGTTCCAATTCGGAAAAAATCTCAGCGGCCCTGCCGTGCAGGCATAAATCCGGTTTCCCAAGATGATTATTGATCACTTCGACATCACGCCAGGACATACCGTCCCGCAAGCCCAGACCAAGTGCCTTGAAGAATGCCTCTTTTGCAGCGAATCGCAACGCAAAGTGCTGCGCGCTCTTTTTTTTACTTGAGCAGTAGGTCAGCTCTCCTGGCGTAAAAAGTCGCTGAAAAAGTGCCTCATTGCCTTCCTGCAGAAACCGCTCAAACCGAGATATTTCCACTATGTCAATACCGGTACCATAAATCATTGCACAAGTTACTCACAAAGATACTATTAATTTTCACAATGAATATGCACTCTTCCGCTGCTGGGCACATCCCGGAAAAATTATAAAAAACTTCCCGGCACCCGTTCTTCAGGGAAGAGCACCTGGGACACAATTATCGACACAAACAGGGGACTTTCAAAAGGTAGTCAAACCTTTTTACCGGGAATCCAGTACTCTGTCAATTCCCTTCTTAAGAGGGTTCTCCCTGCGAAACACTGAAACAAGAAGGGTGAACGCCCAGCATAGCAGCTAAGTGCACGGGGAGAAAAGCACCTTCAGGAGGCGAGATGCTAGTGAACAGCGGTTTATTCTACTTGTTTACCAAAATGGTATTTGTGGTACACTTCTTTTAACACGTTTCAAATTCAGGAGGTTCTTATGTCTGACAGAAATACCACGATTAAGGTCGGGGGTCTGATGCTGATTGCCGGGGGCGTGATTGGAGCCGGACTAGCCTTGCTGTTTGCTCCTCAATCCGGGAAAACAACAAGAAAGAGCATCTCACGTTATGCCCGCAAGGCGCGGAGGAGAACAGAGGATATCGTTGATGATTTTTCCCACAATATGACGAAAATGGTGGAGTCAGTGGGAGAAAATGCAGCTATTCTTCTCGACAGAGGAGCAGACCTTGCAACCGAAACCAAGAAAGAGATTCTGAAGGCCATTGAAGACGGCCAGGAAAAGCTTGAAAAACAGCGGTCGCGTCTGGCCCGTCTTCTGGGATAAGGGACGCAGCGCCCCTTTATGAGGAGGCTCACCTGGGCCTCCCACCCTTTCAACCGCAAGCCGGCAAGAGGTGAACCCCGAAAGGCTGCGAGCTAACGACTGCTTGTTCTCAGGGAGATATCCCCAAAATAGGCAACAGCTTCATCACCGGTATTATCCGTATCACTCATGAGAGCCACCGCCCCGAGCTGTGGGGGCTCTTCGCCGAAAAATCGCTTATAATCTTCGAAAATATTCCTTTCTTCAGTAATCCATTGACCGGCTTTTCCATCACCTGATTCGACGGCAACCATGACCGCATTCGCAGTATAGGCATTGGGAATAACCGTCCCTTTGGGTAAATTCGCTGACCAGACATAATTGATCGCTCGCGTCTTCCAGAAAAGTGTCCGAGGAAAAACCACATAAACCCGTGCGACAAAATCATCTCCGGTTTTTTTGGTTGCATCTTCCCGCTTGAGAGTATGTTCAATTCTCCAAGACCATCGGAGTATTGAATAGCGCGCCGGATCACTATCGAGCTTCTTCACCAGCCCCGATGCAGCATTTCTGCTGATTGCACGCAGAGCTTTTCTGTCACCGGCCTGAACGATAGTATATTCGGTCTCCCCCCTAAAAATCTTTTTCGACCAACCGGTCAGGTCGCCTTTGCTGAAGGCAGCGACAACCAGCTGATCCGGTAATATATCATCAGCAAAAAGCACCGGTGAAGAAAGTACCAATCCAGCTATTCCTGCAACTATGAGTAGCGGAAACCAAAACGCCCTGCCTGTCAACTCTGAAGCTCCTCCCTCAAACCTTCCAGAACTGCCTGAACTTCACGCCGCATCTCATCGGCACGAGGAGACTTTTCCTTTTTCAGATAGAGTTCAAAATACCGTATCGCATCGGGAATCCTCTCCAGGTCAAGACAAATGCCTCCCATGGTAAGATAGGGCAGTGCAAAGGAAGGGTCGAGTCGAATTGCCTCCAGGCATTCCCGTTCTGCATCGGCCAATTCTTCCATATCATAGTACAATTCCCCAAGGTTGAAACGTGCGGCAGCATCCTCTGAATCGACAACTATCCCGGCCTTATAGGCTTCTACAGCTTTCTCCCTTTCACCGAGCGCAAAATAGGCGCCCCCGAGAGCGTTCAGCGCAAAAACATTTTTGGTATCCATCTCCAGGGCGGTTTTATAGAAGCGGATGGCT
>Ga0209287_10000903_pt1 | contig 16106 bp, 16 predicted proteins | sample PPLLak3cmMay2015_2_FD_187255 | JGI IMG/M metagenome (GOLD analysis project Ga0209287, IMG submission 187255) | Freshwater sediment microbial communities from Prairie Pothole Lake near Jamestown, North Dakota, USA - PPLs Lake P8 Core (1) Depth... | ecosystem: Environmental > Aquatic > Freshwater... | reverse complement strand
GGCAGATCCGAGCTTTCCGTGAGCCGCGTCAGCCAGCACCTATGCAGCAACGCCGAGCTGCTGGGCTACTTCCTGCCGGTTTCGGTCGAGATCGAAGGCGCGATCGGCCAGCCCGGAAGCGTGCGCATGCAAGGGGTGGCGGCTCCGTCGCGCTGAGATGACTCCGATCCACGAACTGCTGTCGCGCATCCGCTGGGACGAGCATTTCGCTGCCAGCCGCTTCGTCATCGGCTACTGGGACCGGGTCGAGGGCAGGGTGCTTCATGCCGACCTGCGCGAGATCATGTGGGACGCCGACAACCCGAGCTTCTTCGACCTGGTCGACGACGAGGGGGTGACGCACGGCATTCCCTTCCATCGGGTGCGCGAGGTTTGGCGCGACGGCGAACTGATCTGGCAGCGTCATCCGCCGGGCGATCATCCTGAGTAGGGCGCGGTGCGCAAGCTCGATGTAAAGCGGGTCGGGTAAACTCGCGGCTCCTCGATCCCGACCGAACCCCGCATGACCCAAACTGCTGCCAAGCCCTGTCCCTTCTGCGTCCTCGATCCGGCGCGCATCCTCGCCGAGGATGAGCTCACCGTCGTCTACAAGGACGGTTTTCCGGTTTCCCTCGGCCACACCGTGATCATCCCGCGGCGCCATTTCGCCACCCTGTTCGAGGCAACCGATCAGGAACAGCTGGCCCTGTTCGCGGCGCTGGCCAAGGCCAAGTCCATCCTCGACAATTTTCACCAGCCGGACGGCTACAACATCGGCATCAACCACGGTCAGGCCGGCGGACAGTCGGTGCCGCACCTGCATATCCATCTGATCCCGCGGTATCGGGGCGACAAGGAAGACCCGCGCGGCGGGGTGCGCTGGGTGCTGCCGGACAAGGCCAGGTACTGGTCGTGAGTTCCGCTCGCAGCCGTCGGCGTTGCGCAGCGCATGATTCAATCGACAGCGTTTCTTCGACCCAGTGCAAAAGCGGTTTCTTCGCCGTCATAGAGACGCAGGGACGCGTCATTCCACGCCCGGATGTTTGGCCCTACTGCGCACGGGCTTGAAAAATCCGCTCATGCCATCACAATAAAAACCCATCACTCAGGCACAGTCGGTATATGGCAACGAAACGCGAAGGCAGCACCCTGCTCGACCCGGTCGCATCACGGGTCAAGCCGCCGCCTTTGTACAAGGTGCTGCTGCTGAACGACGATTACACGCCGATGGAATTCGTGGTCCATGTTCTGCAAAAGTTTTTTGCCATCGACCGCGAACGGGCTACACAAATCATGCTCAAAGTGCATACTGAGGGCGTTGGGGTGTGCGGGGTTTTTCCAAGGGATATCGCCCATACCAAGGTCGAACAGGTTGTGGATTTTGCGCGCCAGCACCAGCACCCGCTGCAATGTACGATGGAGGAAAACTAGATGATCGCCCAGGAACTCGAAGTCACGCTGCACATGGCATTCATGGATGCCCGACAGAAGCGCCATGAGTTCATCTCGGTAGAGCATCTGCTGCTGGCGATGCTGGACAATCCTTCGGCGGTCGAAGTGCTGCGCGCCTGCGGCGCGAAGATCGAGGACATGCGCGAACAACTCGGCAAGTTCATCGAGGAACACACGCCCAAGGTGGCGGGCACCGACGAGGTCGACACCCAGCCGACGCTGGGATTCCAGCGCGTCATCCAGCGCGCCATCCTGCACGTGCAGTCGTCCGGCAAGAAGGAAGTCACCGGCGCCAATGTGCTGGTGGCGGTGTTCGGCGAAAAGGATTCACACGCGGTCTATTTCCTCAGCCAGCAGGGCGTGACCCGGCTGGACATCGTCAATTTCATCTCCCACGGCATCACCAAGACGACCCCGAGCGAGCCGGCCCGCTCGGACGAGGCGAGCGAGGCCAGCACCGAGCCGGCGCCGGCCTCGCCGCTCGACAGCTTCGCGCAGAACCTCAACATCCAGGCCCTGGCTGGCAAGATCGATCCGCTGATCGGCCGCGACAACGAACTGGAGCGGGTGATCCAGACCCTGTGCCGGCGCAGGAAGAACAATCCCTTGCTGGTCGGCGAGGCCGGGGTCGGCAAGACCGCGATCGCCGAGGGGCTGGCGCGCCGCATCATCGAAGGCTCGGTGCCGGAGATTCTGGCGCAAAGCACGGTCTACGCGCTCGACATGGGCGCGCTGCTGGCCGGGACCAAGTACCGCGGCGACTTCGAACAGCGTCTCAAGGGGGTATTGAAGCAGTTGACCGACAATCCCAAGGCGATCCTCTTCATCGACGAGATCCATACCCTGATCGGCGCGGGTGCGGCGTCGGGCGGGACGCTGGATGCGTCCAACCTGTTGAAGCCGGCCTTGTCGTCGGGGCAGCTGCGCTGCATCGGTGCGACCACGTACGCTGAATATCGTGGCATTTTCGAGAAGGATCACGCACTTTCGCGGCGTTTCCAGAAAATCGACGTGCCCGAGCCGTCGGTCACGGAGACCGTCGCCATCCTGCGCGGGCTGAAGTCGCGCTTCGAGGACCATCACGGCGTCAAGTACACCTCGGCCGCGCTGACCACGGCCGCCCAGCTTTCCGCGCGCTACATCAGCGACCGCCATTTGCCCGACAAGGCCATCGATGTCATCGACGAGGCCGGCGCAGCGCAGCGCATCCTGCCGAAGTCCAAGCAGAGAAGGGTGATCACGCCGCGCGAGATCGAGGACATCATCGCCAAGATCGCCCGAATCCCGGCCAAGACCGTGTCGTCCGACGACAAGAACTCGCTGAAGACCCTGGATCGCGACCTCAAGGCCGTGGTTTTCGGTCAGGATGCGGCGATCGATGCGCTGTCCACCGCCATCAAGATGTCGCGCAGTGGCCTCGGCAATCCGCAGAAGCCGATCGGCAACTTCCTGTTTTCCGGTCCCACTGGCGTGGGCAAGACCGAGGTGGCGCGCCAGCTCGCCTACATCCTCGGTGTCGAACTGATCCGCTTCGACATGTCCGAATACATGGAGCGCCATGCGGTGTCGCGGCTGATTGGCGCGCCCCCCGGCTACGTCGGTTTCGATCAGGGCGGATTGTTGACGGAGGCTGTGAACAAGCATCCCTATGCCGTTGTTTTGCTTGATGAAGTCGAGAAAGCTCACCCAGATATCTTCAACGTCCTGCTGCAGGTCATGGACCATGGCACGCTGACCGATACCAACGGCCGCAAGGCGGATTTCCGCAACGTGGTGCTGATCATGACCACCAACGCCGGAGCCGAAATGCTCAACAAGGCGACCATCGGCTTCTCCAACTCGCGCGAGAGCGGCGACGAGATGGGCGAGATTCGCCGCATGTTCACCCCCGAATTCCGCAACAGGCTGGATGCGATCATTCCGTTCGCGCCCTTGTCCGAGCCGATCATCCTGCAGGTGGTCGACAAGTTCTTGATGCAGCTGGAAGAACAGCTGCACGAGAAGAAGGTCGAGGCCAGCTTCACCGACGCGCTCAAGCGCTACCTGGCGAAACAGGGCTTCGATCCGCTGATGGGTGCTCGGCCGATGGCGCGCCTGATCCAGGACACTATCCGCAAGGCGCTGGCCGACGAACTGCTGTTCGGCAGGCTGGCGCAGGGCGGGCATGTGGTGGTCGATGTCGACTCCGAAGACAAGATCCGCCTGCAGTTCGAAGAGGTCGCGCTGGTATGAACCAACCGTAAAGTTGTCGTAACGGATGCCGTTGTTCGTTTATTCCTTGAAATTCGGGAACGGCAGCACCGGACGGCATCGTTCTGATTTTTGCTGTTAAATCAGTGCGATGCCAAAAAGTGCTCGAATCTTTATACGACAACGATACGATTGGAGCGTCCATGAAGACCCATCAAGTGTCCCTTGCCGCAGCAGCCATGATGGCCTTGTTCGCGGCGGGTGGAATCGCACACGCAGCCGATAAGGCCAAGAATTCAGACAAGGTTGCATTGGCCCATCCCGTTTCCGAAGATTCCCTGGCCGCCGCGAGCGAACGCATTCACCAGACCAGCCTGCAGATCAAGGCGGACATGGAGGCTGCCCGCGAAGCACGCAAGAAGCGAGCAGCCCTGGAGGCCCGCCAGGAGGCGGAGCGCAAGAAGGAGGCTGAACTCGCCCGTCAGCAGGCCGAGAAGGACGCGGAGCAGCTGGCTTCGACCAAGGAAGCCAAGCAACGCCAGGCACTCGAGGTGGCCCAGACCAAGGCGCGCCGGGAAGCCGCGGAGCGTGAGAAGAAAGCGGAGCGCGAGCGCCAGTTGGCGCTGGATGAGCAGCGCGCCGAGGAAGAGGAAGCCGCCAAGATCCTGGAAGCCAAGCAAAGGGCTGCGCTTGCACTGAAAGAAGCGCTCGCATCGAGCGGACCGAGGTTTGCCGAGGATCCCGTCAGCAGGGAGCAGGCGCAACGCGCGAGACAGGAAGCCAAAGAAAAGGCCGCCATTGCGCTGAAGAAAGCGCGGGAATCGAGTGGTCCCGGTTTTGCAGATGGCCTTTGATTCCAGCACCGAATAATCTTCTGGCTCATCCCGAAGCGGATCATCACAGAGGCGCTCACCGATTGGGGGCGCTTTTTTTTCGTGTCCCGCAGATTTCTGCTCGCCGGTCTCGAAGACTCAATCTGTTGCAGCCTTCGACCGATGGCGGTGACGCAGGCGGTCCCTGATTAATCCATTCAGAACTGTTGGAAGCTGTTGCCGCAAGCCGCCAGCGGCTGCCGACCAGCACGGTCGGCGAACCGGGAGCATCAATTGCCATTTATTGATACCGACCGATGAATCTTTGAAGTCGCATTGACGCTTGGATTGTTCGGGCTTTGAGGAATAGCGCGGAAAGGCGAAACAGCAACTTGTTCTAAAGACCTGGCAAAAAGCTGCCGTATATGTTTTCACGTGCTTTGTTGAGGTGGCAGGGATCGAGGCCAGACTTTGAGCCATGGACATGACACCCGCTTTTCGAACGAACAGTTTTCAACCTTTACCGACGATTGACACGCCAATGAAATTCCAACGCACATCCCACTTGGCCGCTGCCGCGCTGACTGCGTGGCTGTCGCTGTCCGGAAACTCGATTGCGGCGGCCAGCGACGCCGGTGGCGTCGCGGCAAATGCCGCTTCCCAGGATGCTCTGGACGCCGCAGGCGAGCGCATTCGCCAGACCGGTGCCCAGATCAAGGCTGATATCGCTGCCATGCGCGAGGCGCGCCGCCAGCGGGCAGCCCTCGAAGCCAGACAGGAGGCTGAACGCAGGAAAGAAGCTGAGCGGGCGCGCGAGCAGTCGCAGAAGGATGCTGCCCAGCTTGCTGCGGCGAAGGAGGCGAAGCAGCGCCAGGCCATCGAGGCACAGCTCGCCCAGGCCCGCAGGGAAGCGGAGGAGCGCGCCGCCAGGGCAGAACGCGAGCGTCTCGCGGCGATCCAGGCGCAGCGGGCTCTGGAGGAAAAGCTGGCCAAGGAGGTGGCGGCCAAACAGAAGGTCCTCAAGGAGTCTGGGGACAACAAGCTCGGCCAGGAGATCGATTTCGGCGTCGACATCTGAGGCGCGAAACCATCAAGCAGGGTCGCGCCGTGCCGGCGGCCGTGCGAGTACATTTAATGCGGGTCACTTTAAAAAGGACATCTATATGGCAATAAAAGACAAAACCCGGAACGGCGTGGCTTTCGCCGTGATCGCCTTGACCGGCTTGCTCGGGGCAGCCGCAGCGCAGGCGCAGGAGATTTCACGCGCCCAGATCATCGCCACCACCTGCTACACCTGCCACGGCCCGCAGGGTGTCAGCCCGGGCTCGATCCCGAGCATCAACGACATCTCGGCCGAGCGCATGGTCAGCACCCTGCAGGGCTTCCGTTCCGGCATGCGTGCCTCGACGGTGATGGGGCGCCACGCCAGCGGCTATACCGATGAGGAAATCAAGGAAGTCGCTGAATACCTGGGCAATCTTGGCAAAAAAGGGAAATGAAAATGGCTGGAATTTCACGTAGGGATTTTGTAAAACTGCTCGGCGCGGGCGGCGCCATGTCGGCGCTCGGCCTCACCGGCTGTGAAACCGTTCCCAAGTCGGCTGCGCCCGCGAAGGCCGCACCGCGTGTCGTGGTCGTCGGCGGGGGTTTCGGCGGCGCCACCTGCGCCAAGTACCTGCGCATCTATGAGCCGACGCTGAAGGTCACCCTGATCGAGCAGAACGCCAGCTACACCACCTGCCCCGGCAGCAACTGGGTGCTCGGCGGGCTGCGCAAGATGGGCGACCTGGTGCAGAGCTACGATGCCTTGCGCGGCAAGTACGGCGTGAACGTGGTGACCGACCGTGTGACCGCGATCGATCCGGCCAAGCGCATCGTCATGCTCGCCAGCGGCAAGACCGTCGAATATGACCGTCTGGTGATGTCGCCGGGCATCGATTTCCGCTGGAACGCCATCGAGGGCTACGACGAGGCCGCAAGCGAACTGATTCCCCATGCCTGGAAGGCCGGCCCGCAGACCGTGCTGCTGCAGAATCAGCTGCAGGCCATGCCCGACGGCGGAACCGTGATCATGAACCCGCCGCCCATGCCTTTCCGCTGCCCGCCCGGACCGCCCGAGCGCGCGAGCATGATCGCCAACTACCTCAAGGCCAACAAGCCCAAGTCGAAGATCCTCATCCTCGATTCCAAGGACAGCTTCTCCAAGCAGGGCCTGTTCCTCAGCGCGTGGAACGAACTTTATCCGGGCATGATCGAATGGGTGCCGGCCAACAAGGGCGGCAAGGTCGTCCGCGTGGACCCCAAGACCCGCACCGTCTTCACCGAAGTTGGCGACGAGCACAAGGGCGACGTCGTCAACATCATCGCACCACAGCGCGCCGCTGCGATCGCCACCGCCAGCGGTCTCGCCAACGACGCAGGCTGGTGCCCGGTCAACCAGCACACCTTCGAGTCCACGCTGGTGCCGAACGTCCACGTCATCGGCGACTCCGCGGTTGCTGGCGCCCTGCCGAAGTCGGGCCACTCCGCCAACAACATCGCCAAGATGACCGCGGCGGCCATCGTTTCGCTGTTCCGCGGCGTACCGTTGCCGACGCCCTCGCACGTCAATACTTGCTACAGCTTGGTGGGTCCGGAATACGGTATCAGCATCGCCGCGGTCTACCGCCTCGGCGAGGACGGCGTTCTGGCCGGCGTGAAAGGCGCCGGGGGTGTCAGCCCGGCGACGGCATCGGAACTGTTCCGCGCGCAGGAAGCCAACTTTGCCCAGGGCTGGTACGCCAGCATCACCGCCGACAGCTTCGGCTGAAACCTCGTTGCTGCGGGGAATCGGGGCGGCCGGCAGGCCGCCCCTTTTTCGTTGCGGCAGGGCGTGCCATGGTCAGGGCAAGCTGCCATGCGCGGGCCTGTGTGATGCCCGACGCTCTTGCCGTGCCCCGGCGGAATGCCGCACCATACGGCACCCATCCAACTGACACGGAGTACACATGAACCCCCGCCACGCCTCGCTCGTCGCCCTTACCACGCTCGCCCTCCTGCTCGGCGGCTGCGAAAAGCCCTCTACCGAAGCGAAGAGCGAAGCCGTCGCGACGGTGGGCGGCGAGAAGATCCTCGAAGCCGAGCTCAACCTCGCCCTGGCACGCCTCGGCGAACTCGATGAGGCCCAGTCGGCGGAAGCCAGGGCCAAGCTGCTGCAGTCCCTGATCGATCAGCGTCTGATCACCCAGGCGGCGCAAAAAGCCGGACTGGACAAGGAACCCGTGGTGGAAATCGCCATGGCGAACGCCAGCCGCCAGGTGCTGGCGGAAGCCTACGCCGAGCGCAATTTCAAGGATGTCGCCACGCCGTCCGACACCGAGATCGCCGAATACTTCGAACAGCATCCCGAACTGTTTTCGCAGCGCCGAATTTACCGCATCCAGGAACTCGACCTGCAGGTCGACGCTTCGCGTATGGCCGATGTCGAGGCCAAGCTGAGGTCCAGCCATTCACTCGGTGACTTCGTCAACTGGGTCAAGGAGCAGGGCATCGAGGGCAAGACCGCGGTGGCGGTCAAGCCGGCCGAGCAGATCCCGGCGGCATTGCTGGCCCGCCTCAGCCAGATGAAGGATGGCCAGGTCGCTGTCCTGCCGGGCCGCCCCGGGCACGTGGTGATCCAGCAACTGCAGGAAAGCCAGCTGCAGCCGGTGACGCTGGAGCAGGCCAGGAACGCCATCGAGCGTGCGCTGACGACGCAAAAGCGCAAGGAACTGATGGAAGCCGATCTGAAGAAGCTGCGTGAAGCTGCCAAGATCGAATATGCGACAGGCTATGCCCCGGCGGCGGAAGCAAAAGTTGAGGCAGCGGAGCCAAAAGTTGAGGCCGCGGAAACACAAGTTGAGGAGGAATCGGTCGATAAGAAGGAAGAAGCGAACGGCGAAAAGGCCGAACAAAAACCTGCTGAATGATGATCAAATGATTCTTGTAACTGGCGGCGCCGGCTTCATCGGCGCCAACTTCGTGCTGGACTGGCTGGCGGCGAGCGACGAGCCGGTCATCAATCTCGACAAGCTCACCTACGCCGGCAACCTGGAAAATCTCCGCTCGCTGAATGGCGATGCGAGGCATGTTTTCGTCCAGGGCGATATCGGCGACCGCAGCCTGGTCGAGGGTTTGCTGACCCGCTACCGGCCGCGCGCGGTGATCAACTTCGCCGCCGAGAGCCATGTCGACCGTTCCATCCACGGTCCCGGCGAGTTCATTCAGACCAACGTCGTCGGCAGCTTCAACTTGCTCGAATCGGTGCGCGCCCACTGGTCGCAGTTGCCCGCGGACGAGCAGGCGGCGTTCCGTTTCCTTCACGTGTCGACCGACGAGGTGTACGGCTCGCTCGGCCCGAATGATCCTGCCTTTTCCGAAACCACCGCTTATGCGCCGAACAGTCCGTATTCGGCGTCGAAGGCCGCCTCCGACCATCTGGTGCGGGCCTATCACCACACCTACGGGCTGCCGGTGCTGACCACCAACTGCTCGAACAACTACGGTCCGCTGCAGTTTCCGGAAAAGCTCATCCCGCTGGTGATCCACAATGCCCTGGCGGGCAAGCCGCTGCCGATCTACGGCGACGGCAGCAACATCCGCGACTGGCTTTACGTCAGCGACCATTGCAGCGCGATCCGGCGGGTGCTGGAGGCCGGACGTCTGGGCGAGACCTACAACATCGGCGGCTGCAACGAGAAGACCAATCTCGAGGTGGTGAAGACGCTCTGCAGCATTCTCGACGAACTGCACCCCGGCTCGCCGGTCACGCCGCACGCCAGCCTGATCACCTACGTCAAGGATCGACCCGGTCACGACCAGCGCTATGCGATCGACGCCCGCAAGATCGAGCGTGAACTCGGCTGGACGCCCAGCGAGACCTTCGAGAGCGGCATCCGCAAGACGGTCGCCTGGTTTCTCGACAACCAGGACTGGGTCGCCCACGTCACCAGCGGCGAATACCGCCACTGGGTGTCGAAGAATTACGCTGGCAGCGCAGCATGAGCACGCGCAAGGGCATCATCCTCGCCGGCGGCTCTGGCACCCGGCTGTATCCCATCACTCAGGCGGTCTCCAAGCAGCTGCTGCCGGTATACGACAAGCCGATGGTTTACTACCCGCTGACCACGCTGATGCTGGCCGGGATCCGCGACATTCTGCTGATTTCCACCCCGCAGGACACGCCGCGCTTCGAGCAACTGCTCGGCGATGGCTCGCAGTGGGGATTGCATATCGAGTACGCGGTACAGGCCGCGCCCGAGGGTCTGGCACAGGCTTTCATCATCGGCGCCGACTTCATCGGCAATGATCCCAGCGCGCTGGTGCTGGGCGACAACATCTTCTACGGACATGACCTGGCCGGCGACCTCAAGGCTGCGAGTGCCAAGACATCGGGTGCTACGGTGTTCGCCTATCCGGTTACGGATCCCGAACGCTACGGTGTGGTCGAGTTCGACGCGGCGGGCCATGCGATCAGCCTCGAGGAAAAGCCGGCGCAGCCGAAGTCGCGCTACGCCGTCACCGGCCTGTATTTCTACGACCAGCGGGTGGTCGACGTCGCCCGGGCCTTGAAGCCCTCGTCGCGCGGCGAGCTGGAGATCACCGACGTCAACCGCCAGTACCTCGAATGGGGCGAGCTCGACGTCCAGGTGATGGGTCGCGGCCAGGCCTGGCTCGACACCGGCACCCATGATTCGCTGATCGAGGCGGCGCTCTATATTCAGACGATCGAGAAGCGTCAGGGCCTGAAGATCGCCTGTCCGGAAGAGATCGCCTACCGCCAGGGCTTCATCGATGCCGCCCAGCTGCAGGCGCTGGCCAAGCCGCTGATGAAGAACGGCTATGGGCTGTACCTGATGGACGTATTGAACGACCGGGTGTTCTGATGCAGGTCATCGAAACCCAGCATCCCGAGGTATTGCTGCTGCGGCCCAAGGTCTTCGGCGATGCGCGCGGCTTCTTCTTCGAGAGCTACAACCGCAAGGCCTACGCCGAACTCGGGATCGACGCCGAATTCGTGCAGGACAACCACTCGCGCTCGGCGAAGGGCGTGCTGCGCGGGCTGCACTATCAAATCCAGCAGCCGCAGGGCAAGCTGGTGCGCGTGGCGGTCGGCGAAGTGTTCGACGTCGCGGTCGACCTGCGCCGCGGCTCGCCGCATTTCGGCCGCATCGCCACCATGCACCTGTCGGCCGAGACCCACGACATGGCGTGGATCCCGCCGGGCTTCGCCCACGGCTTCCTGGTGCTGTCCGGATACGCCGAATTCCTCTACAAGACCACCGATTACTACGCGCCGCAGCACGAGCGCAGCCTGCTGTGGAACGACCCGGAACTCGCCATCCCCTGGCCGCTGGATGGCGAGCCGCTGCTGTCCGCCAAGGACCAGGCTGCGCTGCCGCTGGCCGAGTGCGAGGTGTTCGCTTGAGAATCCTGCTCACCGGCGTCAATGGCCAGGTGGGATGGGAGCTGCAGCGTACGCTCGCGCCGCTCGGCGAGGTGATCGCGGCCGACCGCGGTCTTCTCGATCTGGCCGACACGGCCGGCATCCGCAGCCGGGTGGAGGCGATCGCCCCCGACCTGATCGTCAACCCGGCCGCCTACACTGCGGTCGACAAGGCCGAATCGGAGCCCGAACTGGCGCACGCCATCAATGCCGCGGCGCCGGGTGAACTGGCTGGGTGCGGGATTCCGCTGGTGCATTTTTCGACCGACTACGTGTTCGACGGGAAGAAGCCCGGCGCCTACGCGGAAGACGACATGCCCAACCCGCTTGGGGTGTATGGCGCCACCAAGCTGGCCGGCGAAAAAGCCGTGCAGCGTGCCGCCATCCAGCACCTGATCCTGCGCACCAGCTGGGTCTACGGCAGGCGCGGCCGCAATTTCCTGTTGACCATGCAGCGCCTGGCGCGCGAGCGCGACAGCCTGGCGGTAGTCGACGACCAGTTCGGCGCACCGACCTGGTCGCGCCTGATCGCCGAGGCGACCGCACTGGTGATCGCACGCTGGCTGAATCACCCGAATCAGACCGCAAGCTCCGGCGTCTATCATCTGAGCTGCGGCGGCCGCACCAGCTGGCATGGCTTCACCGCCGCGATCCTGGCGCACATGGCCGCCGACGGCGAGGAGAAGCTCGCCCACCTGAATCCGATCCCGACCTCCGGCTACCCGACGCCGGCGGCACGCCCGGCCAACTCGCAGCTCGACAGCGGCAAGCTTGCCGCCGCCTTCGGGGTGAGGCTGCCCGACTGGCAGATTGCACTGGCCCTGTGCCTGGAACGGAATTTGCCTCCATCGACGACATGACTCATTCAGTAGAGCACACGACATGACCCCCATCCATCCCGTGATTCTCTCCGGCGGCTCGGGCACTCGCCTGTGGCCCTTGTCCCGCGCGGCCTTGCCCAAGCAATTGCTGCCGCTGGCCAGCGAGCGCAGCCTGCTGCAGGACACCGTCAGCCGATTGGCAGACATGCCGGAAATCCTCGCGCCGATGATGGTATGCAACGTCGAGCACCGCTTCATGATCGCCGAGCAGATGCGGCAGATCGGCGCCAGCCCGCGCGCCATCGTGCTCGAGCCGGTGGGACGCAATACCGCACCGGCGATCGCTGTCGCCGCGCTGATGCTGTCGCGCGCCGACCCCGACGCGCTGATGCTGGTGCTGCCGGCCGACCATCTGATCAGCGATGTCGCGGCGTTCCACCACGCCATCCGCGTGGCAGCCGCGGCGGCGCAGCGGGGCCACCTGGTCACTTTCGGCATCGTCGCCGCCACCCCGGAGACCGGCTACGGCTACATCCATAAGGGCGTGCCGCTGGCGGACAGCGGCCACGCCTTCGCGGTCGAGGCCTTCGTCGAAAAGCCCGACCTCGCCACCGCCCAGCGATACGTCGATTCCGGCGATTACTTCTGGAACAGCGGCATGTTCCTGTTCCGCGCCAGGGATTTTCTCGACGAACTGCAGGCCCTGCGTCCCGACATACTCGAAGCCAGCCGTGCGGCGCTCGATGCCGCCACGCCCGACCTCGACTTCGTCCGCCTCGATCCGGCCGCGTTCGAGGCCTGCCCGTCCGACTCGGTCGACTATGCGGTGATGGAACACACCCGCCGCGCTGCGGTGGTGCCGGCCGACATCGGCTGGAACGACATCGGATCCTGGTCGGCCCTGTGGGAAGTGGCGAACAAGGACGGGCAGGGCAACGCCGTGCGCGGCGACGTTTTGCTGGAAGACTCGCGCAACAATTTCATCCGCGCCGAATCACGCATGGTGGCGATGCTCGGCGTATCCGACCTGGTGGTGGTGGAAACCGCCGACGTGGTGCTGGTGGCGAGGAGGGACCAGGTGCAGGAGGTGAAGAAGCTGGTCGACCGCATGAAGGCGGAAAAGCGCTGCGAGCACCTGATCCACAAGCAGGTTTACCGTCCCTGGGGCTGGTACGAAGGCATCGACGAGGGCGAGCGCTTCCAGGTCAAGCGCATCATGGTCAAGCCGGGCGAGAAGCTCAGCCTGCAGATGCATCATCATCGTGCCGAGCACTGGATCGTGGTGTCGGGAACAGCCAAGGTCACCCGCGACGGCGAGGTGACGCTGCTGACCGAAAACCAGTCGACCTACATCCCGCTCGGCACCTCGCACCGCCTGGAAAATCCCGGCAAGATCGAGCTGCACATGATCGAAGTGCAGTCGGGTTCGTATCTCGGCGAGGACGACATCGTGCGCTTCGAGGACATGTACAAGCGCAGTTGACGCAGTTTGGCTCCGGGCCTAGGCGAAGCGCAGTCTTCGCCTAGGACGCCAGTCTGAGGATGTCCAGATAGCCCTTGCGGCTCATCGCCAGCGCTTCGCCCAGTTCCTGCGCGCACTTTTCTGCGTCGTCGCACAAACCGCTTTCCTTCATCGCCTCGAGCGTCGCGTCTGCGGCCTGCGCATCCAGCAGGCGCAGCCAGCGTGTCCATTTGGCGCGTTCGCTGGCGACGCTGAGCGGCGCGGACAGGCCGGAACGGCGCAGTTCGGCGGCACGGCTGACCAGGCGCAGCTTGGCGGCTTCGAACTGGGGCGGCAGGGGGCGGGCGAGGTCGAAGGCGAAGTCCAGGCGATAGACGTCACCTTCAGGGCGCGGTGCGGCAGGGGGCGGCGGCCGCCAGCTCAGCTCCTCGGGCGTCGGTGGGGTGGACCGCGCCGGGTTCAGCGGAAACTTGTGGAAGCCCCATTTCGCCCCCATCCAGCATTCGATCAGCACGCGTTCGTCGTCGACCACGCACAGTTCGCCGGTGGCATCGTCGACGCTGTCCGGGGCTGCGCCGGGCAAGGGGCCGTAGGCGCGCGGATCCTGCTTCCAGCGCTGGAAGTCGCGCCGAGGCGGCGCGCCGTACTGGGTCTCGAGCGCCTGCCAGATCGCGATGAAGCCGGTGTAGTCGGACTGGTAGTCGGGATTGCGGCGGAGGAATTCCCATGCCCACTGGTCGCGGGTCAATTCGGCACAAGCGGCGTAATCCGCGGACGAGCGCCAGTCCATTTCAGATCGGCAGGAAGACCATCGTCGCGACGTTTACCACGCCGAAGCGGATCGCGCGGTTGGTCTTGTCCTCGACGACTCTTGCCAGCGTGTCCTGGATGCCTATGAGCTTGCCGAACTCACGTTCGAAGCTGAGATTAGGTATGGCGTCGGCTTCCATGCTGTTGGAGAGCAGCACCGGCTCGCCCCTGGCATTGCGGGCATTCGAGAGTTTCCAGACCACTGCCTCGGTGTTGCGCGCTGCGTTGTAGAGCTTCTGCGCGTCGAGCTCGCTGATCAGATAGAACTCGGTCTGGTGGTTGAATGCGGTCATCTGCATCACCAGCAAGCCTTGCATCAGAGCCCTGACGCGGTCGCCGTCGTAGTCGTCGCGCCAGGGATCGAGCAGGGCGCTTTGCCACGGCAGATTTTGCCAGGACGACAGGTGCCAGTAATTGAGCGGGCGAAACAGGGCGGCGGTGGCGTCTTCGGCGCTGCCATGGCCGGACTTGCGCCATTCGGCGGGATTGCGCCGGTACAGCTTGACGGTGAGGTTTTGCAGGATGGCGAGAATTTCCTGCTGGTGGATTTCCACGGCGCTGTCGATATCGCTCTTTGCCAGATCGCGAATACTGAAAGGACGCGCGCTGCTGCTGCCATCCTTGCGCTGAATCGACGGGCTGGCGCAGCCGGCAAATATCAGGCTGGCGAGCAGGGCGGCAAGAAGAACGGATCGGCTCACGAAGAGCAGCTTACCTCAATCTGCCGCGCCCAGTCAGGGGGTTCGGCGGCGTAGGCGTCATGCTCCGGTTGTTCGTCGAACGGCCGTGCCAGCAGCTGGTGCAGGCGATTGACCTCGCTGTAGTCGTGATGGTCCGCGGCGCGGCGGATGGCGATCTCGGCGAGATGGTTGCGCAGGATGTACTTGGGATTGAGGCGCCGCATCCCTGCCGCGCGTTCGCCATCCACCGAAGCTTGCTGGCGCAGCGCCGCGGCGTAGCGTACTGCCCAGGTGTCGAAGGCCGCGCGGTCGAGGAACAGGTCGCGCAGCGGGGCGTTGGCGACGCCAGGCCGACTGTCGAAGTCGCACAGGCGGCGCATGAAGATCGTGTAGTCGACGCGGTTCTGCGCTAGCAGCTGCAGCGCATCCATGATCAAGCCAGCGGTTTCGCTGGCGGGTGGCAGGCCGAACTTCGCCGCCATGCGCTCGAGGTAGGTACGGCCGAACACCTGCGGGTATTCGGCGATCGCCTGCGAGGCGGTTTCCACCGACATCAGCGGTACCAGTGCCTGCGCCAGCTTGGTGATGTTCCACGCCGCGATATCGGGCTGCTGGTCGAAGGCGTAGCGCCCGCCGGTGTCGGAATGGTTGCAGATGTAGCCGGGATCGAAGGCGTCGAGGAAGCCGAACGGACCGTAGTCGAGCGTGAGGCCGAGGATCGACATGTTGTCGGTGTTCATCACCCCGTGCGAGAAGCCGACCGCCTGCCACTGCGCCATCAGTTCGGCAGTGCGCAGTGCGACTTGGCGCAGGAACTCCGGGTAGGGATCGGATAGTGTTGCCAGATCAGGGTAGTAGCGGGCGATGACGTAATCGGCCAGATGTTTGATCGGCTCGACCTGGTTGCGGTAATAAAAAACCTCAAATGACCCGAAGCGCACGAAGCTCGGCGCCAGCCGCGTCACCAGCGCGGCGGTCTCTTCATCCTCGCGGTAGACCGGGTGGTCGCTGCCGACGATGGCCAGCGCACGCGTGGTGGGAATGCCGAGCGCATGCATCGCCTCCGAGCAGAGGAATTCGCGGATGCTCGAGCGCAGCACCGCGCGACCGTCGCCGCCGCGCGAGTAGGGAGTACGGCCGGCACCCTTTATCTGCACTTCCCAGCCTTCGCCGGCGGCATTCTTCACTTCGCCTAGCAGGATCGCGCGGCCGTCGCCGAGCTGCGGCACATAATGGCCGAACTGGTGGCCGGCATACAGCGCGGCGATCGCTTCCATCCCCGGCAACAGGCGATTGCCGGCGAGCGTCTCGATCATCTCCGGGCGCCTGATCTCGCCCTCGTCGAGGTCGAGCAATGCCAGTGCCTGCGGGCTGTAGGCGACAAGATAGGGGTCGGGCACCGGTGTCGGGCAGACCCGGGAATAGAACGACTCGGGC
>Ga0209287_10000901_pt1 | contig 16142 bp, 11 predicted proteins | sample PPLLak3cmMay2015_2_FD_187255 | JGI IMG/M metagenome (GOLD analysis project Ga0209287, IMG submission 187255) | Freshwater sediment microbial communities from Prairie Pothole Lake near Jamestown, North Dakota, USA - PPLs Lake P8 Core (1) Depth... | ecosystem: Environmental > Aquatic > Freshwater... | reverse complement strand
ACGGCTTCAAATGAGAGGCGTGCAGGTTGCACCAATAAATATGCCGGCGTTTGCCATTATGCAGGGCTGCGGCTTTGTAGCCAGAGGTTTTGCCCTGGAACGGGATCACCTGAGGGATTTAATTGTCAGGGCTGTCAGGCATAAAGGGCTATCCTATGTGGACATCATCCAGCCATGCATTACATGGGGCACACATCCCATAAGCTGGTACAAGGAAAGGGTAAAAAAACTTGACCGGGAATATGACCCGGGAGACAGAAGGGCAGCCATGAATAAAGCGATGGAAGAAAATGAAACCTATACGATCGGTGTCCTCTATGAAGCCCCATCACGGAATCTATTCGCCGAACGTTTCAGAAAAGAGGTAACGGACCGGCCTTTGATTGAGTTGGGGATGCAGAAGACTGAAGATATAGTTGATCTGTTGTATGGTTTTAAAACGGTTTTCTAGGTTCATTTATATATCGGATTAGATTCCAGAAGAACATGTTGTCATCAAAGTATGGTTGTTTCAACCTGAAAAGGGGGTATTCACGCCTTCATTCTTGACAGTTTAATTTTTTTAAGATTCAAAGTCTGACCACATTTCCTTCTGCTTTATTTTACCCTAACCTCCCCCTCTTAAGATAAGAGGGGGTGAGGGGGAGTTATGATAAAAATATAGGTCTTCTGGCTTCGGCTTGCCTTTGTCGTGTCAGTTCGGGTCGCCATAGCTCTTCGGCTGGATTGTGGCATAATCCCATGTGTCATAGGGCTGAGGCGGCTCAGGTTCATAGGGAGTAAATACAGCCTGTCTGGAAAATTCCCAGTTGGTTGTCGGCGCCTTATCCGCGCCGTTGTCCGGTGTAATATCCGGCGTGAATGAATTCCTTACCTCGGAACCAGTCATGAGGCCATATACATGGAGGTGCCAGATCTTCCATTCTTCATCCTGTTTCCTGAAATCACACCCGAATTTTATCCAGGCCGGCTCAGTTCCTTCCATGCCAGGGCTTATCCACACTGCACGGGCTGTTTCACCGTCCCCGGCTACCTCGATTACAGGTGTGGTAAGGGCCTGCAAACGAAGTGATGCGCGTGCATTTTCTTTTAAATCTACGGTTGTGGTTATAACGCCGGACTCATTTTCAATAACACCGGACAGGGGATCAGCCGGAGCCTGAGAAGGAGCGGTCATGGATCTGCTTTCATCCGTAATGCCACGGGAAGGGTCGCCGGTATTGGCCTCAGTTCCTTCAACGCCTACGGGGGCAGGGCTATTGCGGGTCTCACTGGAATTAATCAGGGCCTGCTCCTCAGGCGTAAGCTCAGGCACGCTGAGTTTAAGGGCGGTAATAGCCGGCTGATCATAAATGCGGTGAGCCACCGTGAAACACCTGCGGGCTGCATCGTTGCCTGTATATCTTCCCCACATCATTTCTATTACAGTATCATCATAGGTTGTAAAAAGCCTTTGGGCAGCCATAAAATTCAAGCCGGATGAATGATAGAATGCATATCTTCCCATAAGATTCTGGATTTCATTTCGGGCCTGCAGACGTTTGATTTCAAGCAGCGTATTCTCCTCAATCCCATCAGAACATGACATGCATGCCATCATGAAAGCAACAGGGACCGCCATAAGCATTAATGAAAAAATACCCCTTCCCATTAACTTCCTCCTTTTTAAAGCTGAAGCTATTCTTTTCATCAGTTTGTGAATCAAACCATGTTCGATGATTCCGTTATCCGCAAATATGAAAATGCTTATCAGTATGTAGGAGATTAAAAAATGCTTGTCAAGCTGCATAATATCTAAGAGAATACCCGCAATGATTTATGGAGGCATTGAATGCAATATCGAAAATTCGGAAAACTTGAATGGATGGCGTCAGCGCTGGGTTTCGGCTGTATGCGTCTTCCGCAGGTCGATCAGGATATGTCTCATCTGGATGAAGATGAATCCATCAGGATCATACGTTACGGGATAGATCACGGCATAAACTATGTTGATACGGCTGCCCCCTATGCCATGGGGAACAGCGAAAAGGTGCTTGGTAAGGCACTCGGGGATGGATACCGGCAGAAGGTCAAGCTTGCAACAAAACTGACGCCCTTCTTCGTCAACTCTCCAGATGAATTCAAAAAATATTTTGATGGACAGCGTGAACGCCTTCAGACCGATAAGATAGACCTTTACATGCTGCACGGGATGAATAAAAAATGCTGGGATATGTTCAGGGAGTGGAAGGCAATTGAGTTCATAGAGGGATTGATTTCAAAGGGGCTGGTTGATTATATCGGGTTTTCATTCCACGATGAATTTCCTGTCTTCAAGGAGATAATTGATTACTACGAAGGCTGGGATTTCTGTCAGATACAATATAATTATATGGATATAGAAAGGCAGGCCGGGATAAAGGGATTGAAATACGCAGCAGAAAAGGGCCTGGCCGTAGTTATTATGGAATCCCTGAGAGGAGGCCTGCTTACAAAAAGACCTCCGGAGGCCGTTTCAAAGATATGGGATTCGGCGCCGGTTAAACGCAGCCTTGCTGAATGGGGTCTCATGTGGCTGTGGAACCAGCCGGAGATTTCCGTGGCCTTAAGCGGCATGAGCAATATGCAGCAGGTGGTTGAAAATCTGGCTATTGCCGTGAAATCAGGTGTCGGAAAACTTGGCATTGAAGAACAGGTCATAATTGAAAAGGTCAGAGCTGCCTACATCGGATTGACTCCTGTGCCGTGCACAGGATGCAGATACTGCATGCCATGTCCCAATAATGTAGCGATTCCATCCATATTTGAAATGTATAATGAATGCACCATGTATGATGACTTCCGTGAAGGCAAGATGAAATATATGGGGGGCATCATGGGGATAGAAGCGGATCAAAGGGCAACCAGCTGTGTGGAATGCGGTGAATGCATTGAAAAATGCCCCCAGGGCATATCAATTCCAGAGCAACTGATGAAGGCCCATGAAAAATTATACGATCCGGATTTCAAGCTCCCTTTCTGAATCCGGAGCCTTGATCACATGGCCTTTTTAAAGACCCATATGGTCATTCGGACTACATAGATGGCCAGAAGGGTGGCCAATACACCGGCGGATAGAACGCCGAGGTCGAGGTCAACGTTAATTATGTCGTAGAGGATCAGGGAGATACAGACTCCTGCTATCACTCCACAGAAGAACCATGTCAATTCGCGAAATACGACCTTTGTATTTTTCATCAATTTATACCTGTATTATAATGGAGTTCAGAATGGGCAATATGAAAAAAGGTCCTTATAATCCAAGGCTGGAAAGCAGGTCATCCACATCGCCCTGCTGAACCCTCTCCTTGGCCTCCATTCCCCCATAGCCGACCTTTGTCAAATCGGCATCTTCCGGTTCAACGTGTCTCCAGTTCAAGTTTAACTTGTTAGCGATTTTAAACAACTGATCGTGAAATGTTTTAATTGATGGGATTATTTTCAGCATCTGCTGCCCTATGCGGTCCTGGATCTGCTGGGAAGAATTAAGGTCCATGTTCAGAGAATACAGCTGGTCTAATCTTTCGGATATCCTCCCCATGTTTTCCGCCAGCCGTTTGTTGGAAGGATCAATATCCCCTCTCATGCCTTCATGGAATCCAGCCATCTCATCCTTGAGGGCAAAGATCTGGTCCACAATCCCCAGTACATACTGTGACTGTTTTTCCGTTTCTGTGATTATGTCTTCCAGACGCTGCAGGGTATGATGGATGTTCTCGCTTTTTGACTGTTTTAAATCATCCTCCAGTTCATTGGTAGAGGTCAAAAAGTGCTGAAAAACCCCCTTAAGGCTTTCGGAAAGATCAGTTTCACCCCCATTGGAATTCTTTTTCAAGATCCTCTCATGGACCTCCTGTACGGTAAACAGGCGTTTCTGGGCCATGACTGCAATGTCGCGCTGCTCCTGGGTAATTAATCCCTGCTCCATAAGGAATGTGCCGAAGATTTTCCCCTTAGGCTGTAATTGAATCATCTCTTCAATGCTTGCCTTGTCAAGAAAACCCAGTCTGACAAGCGTTTCTCCGAAATATTCGACCGGAGGGGTCCTGAGGTATAACTGTACGGCTTTAACGCCGGCCATCAGGGAATCTTCTCCCTCGATGTTCTTTGTAAGGGCCTCGGCGACGGTGTTGATAAGAGGCGCCAGTCTCTTTGTATTCTCGCATTGATCCTGATAAACGCAATATTCAAGAAAAAGCTGCGCGGCTGTCTCTGCCTGGTGGTTTGAGTCCAGGTCTTTGAATAATGCCTTGCAGTCATTTATAATGTCATCATGTTTCTCACTCATATATCTTTCCATGCCTTTAAAGGATACTTTATCATTTGTTAAGATGCATTAATTTGTATTGATATCTTGCTTTATAACAGAAGAACCAGGTAAAGACAATATGCTTTATAAGGTTACGAGCGATTATCAAATGTTAAATGTTCGGCTTTTCAAGAAATATCCGGTTCGGCCAAGCGTATTCTGCTGTATTTATCGGCAAAATGAAAATTGTATTAAATGTTTTTCTTATGCTATAATAAAAATATACTAAGCTTGATTTTACCTCCACCCAAACCCTAAAAATATCCGTCCCAGTATAATTTTTTGTTTTTTTGACATAAGTCAAGTAGATCGCAGGATTATTTTGGTATTATCCCGTCAAATATATTTATAATTTTATCAAAACAATGCAAAAAAGGAGGCATATCATGTTTTGTTATCAATGCGAACAGACAGCAAAAGGCGAGGGCTGCACCAGGATAGGCGTTTGCGGAAAGCAGCCTGAGGTAGCTGCTTTACATGATCTTTTGATCTATTCAATGACGGGGCTGTCCATTGCCGCGGTGGAAGGAAGAAAGGTCGGAGTAATCGACAATGAGGTAAATGTCTTTACATGCGAGGCGATGTTTTCAACCCTGACAAATGTGGACTTTGATCCGGACAGGTTTATCAAACTTATCGACCGGAGCATAAAATACAGGGAACAGCTTAAAGAAAATGTCAAGAAGGCAGGAGGAAGGATTGAATTCGGCGAAGGTCCCGCAACGTTTATTCCCGAAAAGAGCCTTGAAGGCCTGTTGCAGCAGGCTGATAAGGTGGGTTTGAAATCCGATCCGGGTGCAGATCCCGATATACTGGCTCTGCAGCATACCGTTCTTTTCGGCATCAAGGGGGTCTGTGCCTATGCGGACCACGCCAATATTCTGGGAAAGAGCGATGACAAGGTTTATGCCTTTGTCCATGAGGCCCTGGCAGCACCCCTCAATAAATCTCTGAGTCTTAACGACTGGGTAGGGCTTGTGCTCAAGTGCGGGGAGATCAACCTGCTCACCATGGAACTGCTGGATGCCGCAAACACAGGCACGTACGGCCATCCGGTTCCGACAACAGTCCCCCTTGGTGTTAAAAAGGGCAAGGCAATCCTCGTATCAGGCCATGACCTGAAGGACATGGAGGCGATACTTAAACAGACAGAGGGGAAAGGTATATATGTTTATACCCATGGAGAGATGCTCCCGACCCATGCCTATCCCGGCCTGAAAAAGTATCCTCATTTCTACGGGCATTTCGGTACTGCCTGGCAGAACCAGCTCAGGGAATTCCCGAATTTCCCAGGGGCGATCCTTATGACTACCAACTGCATTCAGAAGCCTCAGGCCGTCTATATGGACAATATCTTTACTACCGGCCTTGTGGGATGGCCCGGAGTCAAACATGTAGCTGATAAGGATTTCACTCCTGTTGTTGAAAAGGCCCTTGAAATGCCCGGTTTTACCGAGGACATCGACAAGGGGAGTGTGACATGCGGCTTTGGGAGGAACGCGGTGATGGGCGTCGCAGGAAAGGTGATTGAGGCGGTCAAAAACAAGGATATCCGTCATTTCTTCCTTGTGGCAGGGTGCGACGGCGCCAAGCCGGGAAGAAATTACTACACGGAATTCGTTGAAAAGGTCCCTAAGGACTGTGTAGTTCTTACACTGGCCTGCGGAAAGTTCAGGTTTTATGACAAAAATCTGGGTGATATCGGAGGGATTCCCAGGCTTCTGGATATGGGACAATGCAACGATGCCTATTCCGCAATCCAGGTCGCTGTTGCGCTTTCCAAGGCATTTAACTGTGGCGTAAATGACCTGCCACTCTCAATGATACTCTCGTGGTATGAGCAGAAGGCTGTTGCAATTCTCCTGACATTGTTTTACCTCGGCATTAGGGATATAAGGCTGGGTCCCTCCCTGCCTGCCTTTATCACGCCCAATGTCCTTGACGTCCTGGTAAAGAATTTCAACATCATGCCTATAAAGACGCCTGATGAAGACCTTAAGGCGATACTGGGATAAGAAAAGACCCCCTGCGAACTGCCCGGACTCAGCGGGCAGTTCGTTTTAATTCTCTTAGCACCTGCATAGGTAGTGTCTATCCAAAAACTCTAGTTTTTCGATTCAAGCTGTCAGCACTCAGCATTCAGCTTTCAGCTAAAGTCTTATAATGCGACAGTTTGGCTGATCGCTGATTGCTGACAGCTGAACGCTCCATCCATTAAAGCCTTATTTATGGATGGACACTAGGTAAGTCCTATCATTTTCTTCCTTTAGATGGATTATTGCGTTGTTTTATATTTTTTTTGTAACTAATTGTCTTCCTGGACGACTATATCGCTAACAACATTAAGTTATTTTTCTATTTAAAAATCATAAAAATAATTAATGAAGGGTTTTTTAAAACGGCATTCCGTTGAATTTCTATTGAAACGGTTACATTTGTCCTGTTCAAACAAGTGAGGCTTAATACTCGCAGAGAAGGGGTGCTTATTCTAAATGAACCCGGGAAGGATAACAATGCTAGCTAAAATTGAAACCAAAATAAAGGAATTTGTTAAAAAGAGACCGGCCGTTTCTCTGGGTGGCGTCGCATTCATGTGTTTAATCGTATGGGGGTTCCTGTCACTTTTATCAGGTAAAGATGCCGAGAGCAGCATTGAGAAGTATACCGTTAAGGAGGGCCCTCTTAAAATAAGCATCACTGAAACAGGAACGATACAGCCTAAAGAAAAGCTGATTGTTAAAAATGAGGTCGAAGGCTCAACTGCGATCACATATATTGTGGATGAAGGGAGCACTATAAAAAAAGGCGACCTGATGATTCAGCTGGATTCCAGTACCTTGTCCGACAAGAAGGTTGACCAGGAGATACAGGTCCAAAAGGCGGAAGCTTCCAATATTGAAGCAAGTGAAAATTATGAAGTGACAAAGAATCAGGCACAGAGCGATATAGAGTCTGCGCAGCTTGCCTATGACTTTGCACAGCTGGACCTTAAAAAGTATATTGAAGGGGAATATCCCGACAAACTTAAGGAGGCGGAATCCAATATTACAGTGGCTGAAGAAGAAGTTGCCCAGGCCAAGGACACACTTGACTGGTCAAAAAAACTTTATGAAGAAGGGTATCTCTCACAGTCGGAACTTGAAAAAGATACACTTTCATATACCCGGAAGCAGCTGGCAGTTGAACTGAAAAAAGAGGCCAGGGACCTGCTGGTTAATTATACCCATAAGAGACAGTTAGCCAAGCTCCAGAGTGATGTGACACAGTCTAAGGCCGCCCTTGAGCGCACGACCCGCAAGGCCACGGCAAACATTGCTCAGGCAGAGGCTAAGAAGTCTGCAATGCAGGCAGAATATGAACGTCAATCAGCTAAGCTTCAGAAGTATAAAAATCAGCTCGAAAAGACGAAGATTTATGCACCGGCTGATGGGTCCATAATCTACGCTACCAGCGCCGCACAGAGCCAAAGTCGGCGAGGGAGTAGAACAGAGCCCCTCAAGGTGGGAAATACTGTCCAGGAACGTCAGGACCTGATACATCTTCCCACGACCTCAGGTTTCGTGGTAAATATAAGTATATCCGAGTCAGATATAGCAAAGGTGAAAGTTGGTCTCCCTGCACAGGTGACTGTAGATAGTATACCCAATGAAATATATACCGGCACTGTGACATCTGTCGCAAACGTAGTGAACGCCGAGGCAATGTATATGAATACCGATCTGAAGCTCTATGATACTGTAATTAACCTGGACAACGGCGGTAATATGAACCTTCTCCGCTCCGGGCTAAGCTGTTCGGCAGAAATAATAATAGACCAATATGAAAAAGCCATCTATGTACCCATACAGGCTGTCATGAATGTCGGAGGAAAACCTACTGTATATATTGTTAAAGGGAGCAATATTAAGCCCAGAACAGTAGAGACAGGGCTTGACAACAGCACGGTCATAAGAATTGCAAGCGGTCTGGAGCCCGGCGATATAGTCTCCCTCTCTCCGCCTCTTGCACAGGCCGCGGTTGTTGAAAATATATCAGATTTATCATTTGGACCCGCCGCCGGCACGTCAGGAATTTCTAAAGGTGACAACCTGAACCCGGTTTCAGCGAACCATTCCAAATCTGTAGCAAACGATCAGGAATCAGGCCAGACTGAAGGAGCTGATGCATCAGTGGGCCAGGATAAAAAAACGGATTCGGGCAATCGTTATTCAACTACCGGCTCGATTTCCGATTCAGGAACTTCCGGAGGCACACCGGGTGGAGGGATGCCGGGCGGAGGAGGAGGGATGCCTGATTGATGATTAAACCGCCTATGACAATTCGAGAAACAATAACCTTATCGTTCATCCTGTTTCTGGCTTTTGGCATGTTTGTGGAATGCGCAATGTCAGGGGTATGTTTCTGCGGGAGGTGTTGTCCCAAGGTAATTCAAGATCAGGCAGGATTAAAGCAGGACTCGACTTTCCACAAGGCGTCATTAAGCCGGACATGCAATAATTGCAGATTAATACATGTGAACTCTTTCAAAGCGATTCATCTTTGCAAACAAAATCTTAACGTAAAAATATTTAATTCGTTGGGAAGTTCCGGTTTCAGCGAATTTTTTTCATCCGGGATGTCTGCCCGGTATGCCGCATTTGAAAAAATCGGAGGCTTTAAAAGCTCGCCTATTTACCTGCAGTATCTTTGTTTTCGATGTTAACTCTTCAACTTCTGTAATCTTTTATAATAAATTCAGACCATAAGATTGAAAAACTCATAAACATTTGTAGCCTTTGGCTGAAAGGAGCGGTTAATAACTATGAAATTGGCCACGTTTAAAATTATCCACAATTTCTTATTGGCAGTTGTTTTTCTATTTTTGATGGATGACAACTCTTTTTACGGGGTAGGATTTCATGAATGGGCAGGTCTTATCATATGTCTCTTTTACATCCTGCACAAGGCACTAAACTGGGGATGGATTAAGGAGACCACCGTAAGGCTGTTTGGCAGAATACCCTGGAGGGTAAGGTTGAACTATATTATTGATGTTCTTCTGCTCATCGGGTTTACACTTATAGTCATTAGCGGGATGGCAATATCCAAGAATATTGACTTTTCATGGGTTGGTTTTGACCAGGATAACCGGATGATCTACCGTTCAATGCATACAAGTATCTCAATGCTCACACTCATTATTGCCGGGATTCATTTAGGGCTTCACTGGGACTGGGTAATGGCCCGTTTTAAAAGGTCAAAATAGGAGGATGCCATGATAAAAAAGATATTGTACTGGTTAATGGTTGTAGTGATTGTTATCGGTGCTGTCTATTCCTATAACAAGGTGGATTTCGCGCGAAAGACCGCTATGCTGTTCCAGACGGCCTTTGGGGATGCCGGCACGATGGGCGGCCCTGCGGGCGGTCGTCCGGCCATGGGTGGGGGGCAAGGGCAGTTTCAACCCGGTGAAGGCGGGAGCCAGGTTCCTCCGCAGATGGGACAAAACATGCAGGGAGAACAGATGCCTTCAGGACAGAGCGGCGCCCAGGGGCAAACTCAGATGCAAGGGAGGGGTGCAGGACAGTTTCCTGATTTTCAGCAAGGCGGAGAAGGCAGTCAGAGATCAAATTTACAGCCGGGCGGCAGACAGGGCGGGCCTCCAGGGGGAATGGGCCAGGGCCCTGGCGGTAGAATTTCAGTCAGAGAAGTGATTCGGTATGCATTCATCTTTGCCTTCTTTGTGCTATTAACATATGTTATCGAAAAATCCATAAAAAGGTTTTCCCGTTCAAAAACAGCGTGAGATGATGCCCTGTGGTGTGTAGGTTTTTCCATTCCCGGGATTATCAGGCTCATTACTTGATAATCCCGGTTTTTTTAAGAATCCTTCGGTTCCTTTCCTGCCCCTTGGGCATGTGCTTATACATTTCCTTCCTGACCAGTTAAAGCATTCCCGCACATCTCTCATTAAGACTTTACATATTTTTCTGAATATGTCATGTATTTAAGATTAATTAAGATCCGTTGGAGGGGCATTTAATTGAAGAAAAGATATAAAATTGCATTAGGTTTGCTTGTAGCGGCAGTGTCTATTCTGGTTATCATAGGCGCCGTACTCTGGTATTTCTGGTCAAGCAATCTCCCTTATATCGGGTCCTTAAAGGACTATAGCCCTCCGATAATTACCGAGATATTAAGTTCTGATGGCCGGGTGATCGGCAAATTTTATGATGAGAAGAGGATTATCGTAAATCTGGACCAGGTATCAAAGGATCTCCTGGACGCCATCATTGCGTCTGAAGACGACAGGTTTTATGAACATGAGGGGATCGATTACATGGGTATTTTAAGGTCTTTTTTAAAAAACCTCATGGCAACCAGGATAACGGGAGGAGGAAGCACGATCACGCAGCAGGTTACAAGGGAGGTCCTGTTAAAAGACAAGACACAGACCTACAAGCGAAAGGCCAGGGAGGCCATGCTGTCCCTGCAGATTGAAAAGATGTTCTCAAAGGAAAGGATACTGTTTCTATATATAAACCAGATATATCTGGGTCATGGCGCCTACGGTGTGGAGGCTGCCGCCCAGACCTATTTCGGAAAAAGGGCAAAGGATCTCAATCTGGCTGAGGGCGCCCTGATTGCCGGTCTTTATCAGGCCCCCAGCAGATATAACCCGATATCTCACTTTGAGAGGGCAAAGGAAAGACAGAAGTATGTGCTGCAAAGGATGGTTGAGGTAGGATATATTAATGAAGCACAGAGAAAGGAGGCCCTTGATACCCGGCTGATTTTTGGAGAGAAGGAAGATAATAATATTAAGGACAGCCGCTACTTTGCTGAATATATCCGAAGATACATTGAGAAACAATACGGCAGGGAGATGCTGTACAAAGGAGGACTCAAGGTATACACAACAATGGACATCAGCATGCAGACGAGCGCTGTTAATGCCCTTAACCAGGGTCTGGCTGAGCTGGATAAAAGAGAGGGGTACAGGGGATCAATCAAATCACTTCTTCCCGATGAAGCTGAAGCCTTTAAAAAGGAGGCTGCAGAGAAACTGGTTCAAAATCCTCCGCAAATCGGGTCCATCATTCAGGGAGTGGTTACAAATGTCGATAATCAGAATCTAGAGGTCAGAGTTGATATCGGCGGGATCAATGCGCTGCTTCCGCTTGCGGAGATGAATTGGGCGCGAAAACCGGATTCGGATGTAATCTATTATAATGCTGTTGTTCAACGACCTGGTTTTGTTCTGAAAAAAGGAGATGTAATCCTTTGCAGGATAAAGGAGGAATCTCAGGTTACAGGTATCAAGTGGGTTGTTTCGCTTGAACAGGCGCCGGAGATTCAGGGTGCGGTCTTCGTTATGGATGTAAGGACCGGAAAGGTCAGGGCGATGGCAGGGGGGAGGGATTTTTCTGTAAGCCAGTTTGACAGGGCAACCCAGGCCAAAAGACAGACAGGGTCGGCTATTAAGCCGATTATATATGCAGCCGCTCTGGACTATGGTATGACCCCATCCACTGTCATACTTGACACTGCCTATGTCTCATCTATGAATCCTGGAGAAGATGATGTCTGGAGACCGAAGAATTATGACGGTGATTTTTTAGGGCCTACGCTCCTTCGCAACGGCCTTATTAAATCAATGAATGTGATTACGGTGAAGATATTGAACACCATAAGACCTCAAACCGCAATAGACTATGCAAGGAACCTGGGGATCACGTCCGAACTTGAGCCAAATCTATCGCTGGCTTTGGGATCATACACCATGACCTTAAAGGAAATTACCACTGCCTATTCGGCCTTTGCCAACGGCGGGTCGCTGGTTGAACCGTATTTTATTGAAAAGGTGGAAGACCGCAAGGGGCTGGTGCTGGAGGAAAACCAGCCTGCTGTCCGGGAGGCAATTCCTGAGGACACCGCCTATGTAATGACAGATATCCTGGAAGGCGTTATCAATGAAGGGACAGGACAGAGATCCAGGGTGCTGGGGCGGCCTGTAGCGGGAAAGACAGGGACGACAAATGACCTCAAGGATGCCTGGTTTATCGGCTATTCTCCAAATCTGCTGGCAGGCGTATGGGTGGGATATGATGACAGCAAGCCCATGAGCAGGGGAGAGACCGGTGCGAGGGCGGCCAATCCCATATGGAATTATTTCATGGCAGAGGCGCTTAAAGGCCAGCCCGTTGAGGCGTTTCATGCACCTGACAGCGTTACGTTTGTCAAGATAGACTCCGAATCAGGGATGCTGCCGAGTTCATATTCAAAAAAAACCGTATTCCAGGCCTTTAAGAAAGGCATGGAACCTACTGAATATACGCCAAAACCTGAATCGGCAAAATCGGGTCAATTCCAGCAGTTTGATATGGACTTTGATCAGTAAGGTTTAATTTTCCTTGTAGATGGGAAGACGGAGGGACACTGTTGTCGTGTTCTTCCCCGGCTTGATATCGACCCGCCCGTTCATGATGCGGACCATGCGGTGTGTAATATAATAACCCCTCCCCTGGACTTCCCCTGCGAGTATCCTTCGCCGGTCTTCATCGAGTATTGCACCTGAATTTATAACCTCTACCCATGCCCAGTCGCCCTGCTGGAAGGTCTTTATGGCAAGCGTCCCTCCATGAAATGGGATTACGTTTGTCGCGTTGTTAAGGATATTGTCAATCACCCTTTCGATATGGATAGGGTAACATTTTATCCAAAGAGGGTCTGCAAAGGGCCCCTCTTCAATAAGGACATTCTCCTTGAGCTGTTCCCTGATGGCCTCGTTATTGATTTCGAATCTTCGTTTTACCACCTCTGTCAGGTTTACCTTTTTTTCCTTGCCCACATGGGCTATGCTCAGAGACATCTCCTGGAGGCGGCTGGTCTCCTCCATAAGCACGTCCAGATATTTTTTTATCTTTGAGTCTGCCGGCAGGCCATATTCCTTGTCAATGATCTGTGCGACCCTCCTGGCAAAACCGGCTATGGCAATGGCGGGATTTTTAAAGTCATGCAGTATGTCGTCAAGCCGTTCCATCCTCTGGGCCTTCATCAATTCCCTCCCCAGAAAAAGCAGGATTTCAATCTCATCCTGGGAGTAGCCCTTGCGCTGTTCAAGGGCGTCAAAGCTCATGAAATGTGTGACCAAACCTTCGGCATTCAGAGGTATGTAAAGTATGGAGTTTATATTGCGATTACGGGCAAACTGCTTGATATTATCGGAGATAATAGTGCTTTTCTGCGGATCTATGACCAGGGCATAGGATGGTGTCACCTTTTCATAATGTGATTCGCCGTTGTATTCCTTCAGGCCAAGAACAAGTTCAAAGGCCGGTTCGCTTTTTATCGGGAAACTCTGGCCTATTCCATGGTACGATGTGGAATCAGGATATCCGGCCTCAAGCACTACCATCTCACGGTCACTTGAAACTGAGAAAAGGGCACAGTTCTGAAGGTTTACAATATCGACAAGCTCAGGGATAAGCCGGTTGAAGATATCCTTCATCTTTACACCCTGCCATGAACCGAGCTTCTGAAAGATCTGCCTGACGATCTTATCCTTTTTGTCGTTGACCTTCTGCATGGAAAGGATCTTTTTTCTGGCAATCACGAACCCCAGTCTGCCGGCCATAAGTTTTGCCATGCGGACTTCCATGGGTGTGAACATACGGTCAACCTGTGAGAAGTATATCTGGATCACCCCAACCGTGTTTCTTTCATGAGGGAAAAACCTAGGGATCTCAAAGGGGATTGCAAGCAGTGAATTGGCGCCTTTCCGTTCGACAATAGTCTTGTCCCTGTATTTGGCTTCCTTCATGATGTTAGGGACAAGAAACTCCTTCCCTGATTTAAGGACATCGCCCGCAATGCTGTTTTCAAGGGAGATGTGGGTTGCCCTGGAGTCTTCCTCTTCCGGATAGGACCCGAAGGAGAGCAGCTGGCCGGCATCCGGGTCGTATATGCGCACAGAGGCATTAATGGCCTCCAGAGAGCTTACCATCTGCATGGCAACCATCTCCAGGATATCTCGTTCACTCAGATCGGGGTCTATGCGTATGATCTCATCTATCTCTTGTACGAACTGGGAAATAAATTCGGGCAGAAGTGTGTTGTTGAGCCATTCCTTCATTTTAACCCAGAAATCATCATCAGTCCGGGCTGATTTTGCCCAGTCATTTTCATTGATAGTTTCTATGAGTTTTATCAGGTCAGCAAACATGCCCTTTGCCCGAGAAAAATTTATTATCCGGCCAGATCCTGTATGCCACGGTATATTATTTCAAAAAGCTCCCGTATATCCTCTTTTTCTATACAGGAAAAGGCTATGCGCAGGTCGGTCTTTCCCAGGGAAATAAGGCCTACGCCGTATTTGTCAAGCAGGTGAACCCTTAAGGCCTCGGCATCCACCGTCTTTGCCTTGATGCACATGAAATAGCCGGAATTAAACGGATACATTTCCCATACCTTACCATATTTTGGGTCTTTTAGCACGTCTTTTAATTCATGCGCCCGCTGCTTCATTATGGCAAATTTTTCATCTCTTTCCTTTGCAAATGAATCCGACTGCAGGGACCTGAGTACAATCGTCTGGCTCAGGTGTGATGCGTTGGATATGGTTCCTCTGACGTCGCCCCCGGTCTTTTTTTCGAGTGCCTCATAAAAGGGCCTTGACTGGCCTTCCACAACAGTTCCGTAGGTGATGCAGCCTACCCTGAGCCCCCATACATATATCTCCTTGGTGGCGCCGTCCAACTTAATGGCCATAAGCCTAGGGTCCCTGTCTGCCAGCAGGGCAAATACAGACTCCTTCATGACATCGTCTTCATAGAAAAGGCCGAAATAGGCGTCATCCGTAACTGCTATGACATTTTTGCCCGACCCTGCCACCCTGGCCAGGATATCTGCGATCTTCTCCCCCTCTTCCTTTGTAATGCTGTATCCGGTAGGATTGTTAGGAAAGTTGAGGAGCACGATGATCTTGTCCCTTTTCTCCGCCTCTCTTGTGACGCATTCCTCAAAGCCCTTCAGGTTGAATTTCCCTTCAGCGTTGAAAAGGGGATGCTGTACTATCTTTGCGGACCTCCTGACCTCAAATATCATCCTGTAATTGCCCCAGATCATGTCCGGCATGATGATGACATCTCCCGGATCCACCCACATCTCGGATACAACGGCAAGCCCGTGTGTAATGGCGTTTGTGACAACCGGGAGACTGGTCTCCTTGTTTTTAAGGGAGGGATTTTTTTCAATAATTGATTCCTTCCATGCCTTCCTGAGCGGCATGATCCCATAAGAGGGGGCATAGGATATGGCTTCATCCGGTGTAACGCCTGACAGCATGGACATAACTGAAGAGAAATGCATGACCTCTCCCTTTTCACTGGCCATTCCTATTGTCGCGTTAAACTTCTTTGCCTTCTCCTTTGCCTCGGCGCTCTGTGTAAGTATGCCCTTTGGAAAATAAAGATTTTTGCCGACCTCGGAAAGCATTTCATAAGCATGAGGATTGCCCTTAATAAGAATATCGTTAAGTTCTTTCGCAAGCGGATTCATAAGATTCTCCTTTTAATGTCAGATAAATATTCGCATAAAGTATCAGAATAATTCATCAAGGACAATCATGAAGTTGCCCCTGTTAAAATATTTCATGACCTGATTGTAAAAGAAAAAGTACTTATCGCTGCACGACACGGGCTGAATAATATAAAAAAGACCCGGCAACCGCAGGATATCTCAATTTCACTTGACTTGAAGAACCATCTCTATATATTCATATATTGCAGTTATTACGATAAGTTTACACAGGAATTATATATAAAAAAATGTAAAA
>Ga0209287_10000896_pt1 | contig 16185 bp, 13 predicted proteins | sample PPLLak3cmMay2015_2_FD_187255 | JGI IMG/M metagenome (GOLD analysis project Ga0209287, IMG submission 187255) | Freshwater sediment microbial communities from Prairie Pothole Lake near Jamestown, North Dakota, USA - PPLs Lake P8 Core (1) Depth... | ecosystem: Environmental > Aquatic > Freshwater... | reverse complement strand
GAAGGTTTTGGCGATCGGGGTGATATCAGGTTGTGGGATTGGCCCAGGTGGGGCAACTCCACTTGTTTGAAGCGTAAGCGTCAGGTTGTATGCACCTGAACCATAGGAGTAATAACTCCATTCCGTGGGTGCAGGACAATCGACCCATCCAGGGAAGATATCGACACGGATGCTCCATTGACCAGTAGCATCAGCCGGGTAATTGAACGTATCATCATAATATTGGTTTCCCTCATAGACGAGTGTTCCGCTAGGGTTGTAGAGCTGCAGGTCAAAATCAGTAAGATAGGAAAGATCCTTCATTTTTAAGGTGACATTGATCCCTTGTCCGGTCGTAGCCTGGATCTTATACCAATCATATGGATCGTTCATATCAACGAATCCGAAGTAGGTTCCTTGTGTGAGAAGCAATGCGGAAGTGCGGACATTCGGAGCATCAGTTCCACTGTTTGCATCATTCTGATTGCTGAAACTTACCGTAAAGGTATATTTTCCAACACCGGTTCCGCTGACGTATTTTATCCACACATACCATTTTCCAGTGTAGGTGGCTGTGTAGGTTATGGTTTCTGTGGTGCTTCCTGAGTTGTTCGAGGATGTCACCATGACAGTAGCAGCAGTCCATAAGGAAAGATTAACGTCAAAACCAGAGGGTGGTGTTACAGAGAACACGATCTGTTGGCCTTGACAAACAGAGAAGAAATACCAATCACTTGTATCCGTAGATTGGATTTTCCCTGATCTCCCACGACCTGGTGTTTCATCGACAAGTTCACCTGGATATAATGCCAAGGCTCTTGGAAGATCCAGTCCAGCATCTTTTTTATAGCCTGCGTCATCGTTATCCGCAGAGCCGAGCATTGCAGGTTCTGGGTCTATCAGATAGTAACTTCGATCTAAAACAAAAGGTCCTTCGCTGCCTTCCGTGTAGTAATTTTTTTGTGAACCATGGTTGGTTATCGGGTTGCTTTGTAGGTTCGTAGCGATGGTATTTACGGGAACAATTAATGCGGTTCCTATAAATAATATCGCTATGACAACTGCCTCTATTCTTGATTTTTTAGAATCTCGTTTATTACTCATATTTGCCCCCTTTGAATGTAATGATTATATGATTGGCCATTATATATATGTTTCGATTATAGTAATATAAATATTCACAAAAAACATGGTTTTCATACTAACACAATCATTCTGTCACTTTATCCTGAAGAAAATCATAAGAATGGTCAAAAAAGAGATGAGTCTTTTTTTTTTAATTAAGTTTATAAATAATCCTTTTATCTGAACCATAATGATGGACTTGCTCATAGTGCTGACGTCTTTTTTAGACTTGGTGATTCCCTATTTTTTTGCTATCCTTTTGCCGGTTCTTGTCCTGTATTTTGCATATCTCATCATTACAAAAGCATTTACCGACATGGGTTTTTCAACCTTTGAGGCGATTCTTATTGTTTTTGCATCATTTTTACTCGGATCCGGTCTCATAGATGAATACGTTGGTGTGAGTTTTTCGAATATCCCTTTGTTTACGTATCATACCTATTGGATTGTTGGCATCAATGCTGGTGGTGCAGTGATACCGATTTTACTCAGTATTTATCTATCAGTAAAAAACCGGTTGAACCTTATCCTGGTTCTTCTAGGTATAGGGGGTATTGCTGTCGTAACATTCTGTGTCACCTATCCTGACCCCGAGAAAGGCATTGTCTCAACGTTTCCGTATTGGATTCTGCCTATCCTGGCTGCAAGTTTTTTGTCGCTCGTGGTATGCTGGAAGGAGAAAAAAAAGGCCGCACCGTTTGCATATACTATTGGGACGCTTGGGGTGCTTCTTGGTGCAGACGGTTTTCATTTGATGGGTCTATTACAGTTTGAGACACAAACAATGAGAACTGCGGTTATTGGCGGAGCGAGTGTGTTCGACATGGTTTTTATCACCGGAATACTTGCCGTATTCCTTGATGGGTTGTTGATTATTCAGAAGAAAAGAAAAAAAGACGCATAACTGATATGCGTGCTACCGATGTCTGCGAAGACTTACTCTTTGCCGTCTTCATCATGATGATGGTGACGGTCATAATCATATTTCATGCCCCAGGGGACCCATATGGCTGCGACAAGACCACCTGCTATCAACAAAGTGATGATGAAAATCGCTAGATTCTGATAGAGATCATATGGTTCAGCCAACACCCAGAACCAATAAATCAAAAAGAGAATGAACGCTAATCCGATGATCATCGAGACCCAGAACCGCCATAGGAATCCTTTTTGTTTCCACAGTTCTTTTTCCGAAGAGGTTTGTTTTTTGTACGCCCAATACGCCCAAGGGACCCCTAGGATTCCAATGATAACGAGCAGCGAAAGAAGGAAAATCGCGACATTTCTCTCCCAGGCGTAGTCTTTTGCATAGAAAATGAGCCAGACTAAGAGAAAGACAAGCCATCCGACACCAACAAGGATGGATAATGATACTCTCCATGCAAGACCCTCAGTCTCTTTTTTCATAGTATGGGTTTCCTCATCCATGGAAGACACACCTACATCTAATGCAAATGTAGAAAGAAATCTACTTCCAGTATTTAAACATAACAACAGAGGAAAAAGATAGTAAAAAAAAAAAAAAAAAAAAAAAAAAAACCGTTTGCATCAGATAATAGATGTTCATTGGTTAACTTGAGAAACGATTTCACCGGACTCGCCTTATTGAGCTTACTTTTTTATAGGAGTTCAGGTTGCAGTACCTCATATTGATATGAAAACAAACATAAAAATAAGAAAAGAACAACTCACCCAAGATGAGAGAAAGGTCCTTAGCGCGCTTCAGAAAAACTCAAAAAATACCATCAGTTCAATCGCAAAAGACTGTGGTGTGTCAAGACAAAAAGTAAAAAGGATTATCACACAGTTGGAAGAAGACCAGGTCATCTGGGGATATACGGCGATAACAGATGAGAAAAAACAAGGACAACTCAAATATGTGTTGTTGATAAAGCGGTCGATGAACAAAATCGAAAAAGAAACAGCAGAAAAAATCGCGTTCCTACAATATGACGATGAGTATACAAGACAGGGAATAACCATTGAAAGTAGCTATTACATTCATGGTGAATATGATTGGATGATTATTTTTACTACGCAGAATCTCAGAGATGCAAAAAAATTCAGCACCATGCTTATAGAAAATTATCCAAATATCATCATAAAGGTGAACCTCATGCAAATACTGTATTACCAAAGATCACACCATATCAGAAGTCCTTCACCACAGGAACTATTTGATTTTTTATAAAACCATGTTAATGATTGACCGATAATCTTATAAAAACAGTTCTGCTTCAGAGTAAAAAGAAGGACAGGAGGCAAATCAGATAATTATCAGAAAACTTTTAATAAAGACCTACTATTTTACCTCCGCGTTTTTCCGTTGAGTACGAGGCAGAAAATGGACGACGAACTGATAGAAGACATGGTCCGCAAAAAAGATGAATTTCAAGATAAAGCGAATCAGTTGAAAAAAAGCAGAGACGATTTGCATGACCAGTCCAAAAAGATGGCAAGAGAACGTGATGACCTCAACGCAAAGGTTCGGCAGATACGAAACCAAATTAGTGAACATAAAAAGAAACGTGATGAGTATAACGAACGTGTGAAGCACGCAAAAGAACAGCGAAATGAATTTTTGACGCATCATCTTGATCTGAAAAAGAAGATCAAAGAACTAGAGCGGGAACGAGCCACTAATTCTGGTGTGAATGTCAATGAACTCAAACAATATCTCAGAAAACTTGAAACCGAGCAGATGACTCAACCAATGTCCGCTCAAAAAGAAAAAAAACTGATTGATACGATAAAAGGAATTGCTTTGAAAATCAAAGATGCAGATGAAAAATTAAATAAAGATCCAAAACTCAAAAAAGCAATCGAAGAAGAGAAACTGACGCGCCAGAAAGCAGAGAAACAGCATGAGCTTGTCGAAAAAATGGCTAAGAAAGCACAGGAAGAACACCAAGGGATGCTTGAACAGTTAAAACAGCTTGATAAACTCGTGAAACGAACAACAGAGATTCAAGAAAATATCGTGGTAACAAAAATTGAGGCAGATAAACTCCATAAAGATTTTATTGACCATGTCAACAATATTCACGAACTGGAGAAAAACATCTCGAGCACCGAGAAGAAGAAAGAGAAAAAGAAAAAATTAGCTGATGTCTCTGCTGCCCAGAAAGAAGCAGATGATATATTCGAACGTTTCAAACGCGGAGAGAAACTCAGCACTGAGGATCTGATGGTTCTGCAGAAAGCAGGATTATTATAAAGAAATACATCTTGGAGGGACATTGAAATGCCTTGTGAACTTTGTGGGAGAGAGTGTAAAGGCGGTAAAGAAGCGATTATTGATGGGGCAAAAATGTTCGTCTGCCCCGATTGCATGAAATACGCAGAAGGCTTTGTACCACAAGAACCAGTACGAAGCAGCAGCCCGCCCCAACCAGTACGGATTCCTGTAAAAAAAACACAGAACATAGAACGAGATATCTACAAAGATAAGCGCATGGAAAAAGAACTGGTGGCAGACTGGAACCATCTTATCGAACAAGCACGAAAAAAGAAAGGACTCACCAGAGAAGAACTTGGATTCAAAATCGGAGAGCGAACCGTAACGATCGCAAAACTGGAAAACGGCGACCTCCGACCCTCAGATCAGACAATAACAAAGCTAGAAAAAGAACTTGGAATCCATCTCATGGAAGAAGTAAAAGAAGTTCCCACTGGGTCACAGAAAGGAACGCAAGCCTCATTCACTCTTGGTGATTTTATCAAACCAGATAAGTAAGACCCATGAAAAAAAACGATTTCTCCGCAGCACTACAAGCATTGAAAGAAGGAGAACCAATTATCTATCCAACTGACACACTCTATGCACTTGGTGCAGATATCTACAATGAGACTGCTGTGAAAAAAGTTTTTACTATAAAACATCGACCCTTTTCGATACCATTGCCTGTTGCGGTTTCGTCAATCAAAGAAATCGAAACTGTCGCATTCATGAATGAAGCCGCATGGAAAATTGGTGAAAGGTTTTTACCAGGAACCATCACGATTATCTTGAAAAAAAAACCTTCAGTCCCTGCTATTGTCACTGCGGGTTCTGACACGATCGCGATACGGATACCACATCACCCGATTGCCTTACGATTACTCTGCAAATATGGTCCATTGACCGTGACAAGTGCAAATATCCATCAGAAAAAAACAAAAGGTATCATCAAAGACATTCTTCAACAGTTAGAAACATCCATCCCGGTCTGCCTCCATGATGGTAGAAAAGAAAAGCCTCCTTCGACGATAATAGATCTTACCATAAAAAGACCCAGAGTGGTTCGCGAAGGTTCTATTAGGGAAAAAGAGCTTCTGGATGTGATATCACATGGATGACTCTATGTATGAGAAGTACAAACAGGCTGGGAAGATCGCAGCAGACGCCCGTGATTATGGGGTATCTCTTCTTAAGCCTGGGACGCGGTTGTTAGACGTCGCTACCATGATTGAAACAAGAATAACAAAAAATGGTGCGGGTCTTGCATTTCCTGTAAATATCGCACTCAACACCCTTGCTGCTCACTATAGCCCCCGGCATGATGATCCGCTCTTATTCAAGAAAGGAGACGTCGTAAAACTCGATGTCGGTGCACATGTAGATGGCTATATCGCTGATACCGCAGTGACCGTTGAACTTGAAACACACCTCTATGATACGATGATCCGTGCATCAGACGATGCGTTAACAAAAGTAATCGAAGTCTTAAACACTCATCTCCCGCTTTCCGAGGCAGGGAAAACCATTCAAAATACTATCACATCATATGGGTATAAACCCATTGAGAATCTGATGGGTCATGGACTGGGGAGGTATGAGCTTCATTCAGGGGTCTCGATTCCTAACGTAGGAGCTCTTGGGGGAAAAAACACATTAAACGACGGTGATGTGGTCGCAATCGAGCCTTTCGCGACGAACGGCGCAGGTCATGTGATATCCGGGCAAGGCAGCAACATTTACCTGTGTAAAGATACCATCAAAGCAAAATTTATCCGGGACAACAAGACAAAAGTTTTGTTTGATAAAATACGGACACAGTTCGGGACGTTACCTTTTGCTCAGCGATGGTACCATGATGTGTTCCCTAAAGATGACCTTGTGATGAAAAAACTATCAATCTTAGGAGTCATGAGACACTACCCTCAGCTTGTCGAGGCTAAAGGCGGCATCGTCACGCAGAAAGAACATACCGTGATAGTAAGAGAAGATGGATGCGAGGTGATAACATAAAATCAGCCAAGAACAATGGAAAGACCGAATTAAAAATCATTCAATTAGAGGAGTTGAACTGGAAACAGCTCGATGCACTCGACCGTGACAAAACCATTGTGTTCATCCCTCTGAGTCCCTTGGAGGAACATGGTCCACATCTACCAATCGGTACTGATTTCCTCACAGCACGAGATGCTGCGAAAGAGGCGATGCGTGCCATCAAGAAGAAAAAACCTGAGCTAACAAGCGTTCTCTACCCAGCTATTCCTCTAGGATTTTCCAAGATGGCATCTGATTTTCCGGGTACTGTTTCGACCCAGATAAAAGCACTCAAGATGATTGTTTTTGATGTCTGTGGCTCTCTTGCGAAATTTGGATTCAAATATTTTGTCATCTGTACGTTTCATATGGACCTAGGCCATCTCAAAGGTCTCTATGGTGGTATGAATAAAGCAATGAAGACCCATCGTATTAAAATCATTGAACCCTGGGGACCATACTTTTACCAAAAAGAAGTGGAGAAGCGAGAACCACAAGTCGGTTTTGACACGAAAAAAGAAGTGCATGCCTGTTTCCGAGAGACATCCCTTATGAATTATCAATATCCTTATCTCGTCGACCCTTGTTATAAGGATCTCCAGAGTATTTATCGTGATTTATATTCACCTCGGGTCTTGGGAAAAACCTTCAAAGACATTGGGATAAGTGAAGGATATGTCGGCAGTCCAGCACGTGCTGATACCGATTATGGACGATGGTATTTTCAACAAATCGTTGAGACGTTGACCCAAGCGACACTGGATATGCTTGAGGGAAAAAAACCACCAGAGCTCCCAACACAGACGCAGTTGCTGATACGATCGATGTTCTGGTTAAAATAAATTTTTTTTATGGGATTCGATGAGCCCCATCTCCAAAATAGACGAGTTTTGAGTGGAACAACCAATTATAGAAACCACCAGATCGAATGAGTCTGCAGACTTGCTGCACCGTGAGGCCTAGTGCTAATAAACGGAACGTCTGGACAGAGGTTTTACTATTGGTCCAAAACACAGTATTTTGAGACCATCCCATGTAGACACTTGCCCCTGCATCAAGAAATTTTTGTGCCATTGATGTATCATACAACGCATAACAAGTCGCCATGAACACAAGGGAATCTGAAAACTCATTCTCAGTATAATAGTATTCAATGAACCCAGGGGTAAACGCGACGATCCCTTGGTCCCCTACCATTCCTTTCACAATGAGTTGATTCTGATACTCATAGGCGTATTTCTGTTCGGTTTCAGTAGTCCAAAACTCGCCTGTGGCGATGACGACGGCATCTGCTTGTTGATCACCGTCAACATCAAAATACCCTGCATGGGTATTGATATAGATGATATCTGCCGAAAGATTGTGTCTGATATATGATACGTCAACTGCTTGGTTTGCGAGATATTCAATCGAATAATCCTGTCTCAATAAAGTCGTGATGATGTGCTGGCATTGATAATGACCATACATTGATTCTGCGGGATTGAGGATGACAGCAGTCTTGTTGGTGCTCCCTTGGTATCGTTTATAAATATATGGATGGATAGGATTTCTCATGATATCTTTTTCCTCAAGGAAAGGGTCTAGAAGAACAGTGTACGATCCGTCGATGAATTTCACTGTAATCGATGTCTCGATAAGGCTTGCGTATTCAATCAATGGATGCAGATTGTACCATCGTTCTAAATCTTTCAGAGGATTTGAAGGGGTGTTGCATGAAGTTTGTGAGGCTCGTATCTCATGTAGCCCTTCCTGGATAATCGCATCAGAACGTATCAGAGGAACCGGTCCAAGGCTTTCAGCTGCGCATACCTGAAAAGATCCATTACTCAACCCGAGACCGAGGAGCAGGAGGATTGATAGAATTTTTGTTCTCAATTGGTTGACCATGTTCCCTATAGTACTCATTCATGAGAATTCTATATAAATATATCGGAGAAGAAATAAAAAGAAAGGGAAAAAATGAATCAGATGTTCAGACCAGCCCGGGATACAGCTCCTGTAATACCTGATCCATGATCTGGTTCATGACCTCATTGAGGTTCAGACATTGTAAGATCCGTATGGTGAACACTACGACGATAAGGGCGATAACCAGCACAACTGGGATCATGACAATCGCGGTGATAACACAAGCAAATGGGTTTGTGGTGTTCAGATTAAGTGGGAGTGGTGTATTGAGTTGTTGTGCTGAAAGCTTCGGTTCTGCGCTGCGGATCTCATCAATGAAGAGCGATGGATCGTTTTTCAAGCGATTCAAATGGGTTTTAAATTGAGCCATCGTAATGCCGCTTTCTTGTAAGAGGGCGATAACCCGTGGGTTTGAACTGATGACTTTGAGGAATTTTGCGAAAAAATCAGGGTTTGCATTCAGCAGTTTAATCGTTCGATCAAGTGCGATATTCAAAGAAGGTTGTACCGGGCGGAAGAGATGAGAATTCAATCCTTTCCCAAGATAATGAGACTGAATCGTTTGCTGGCTAACCGCGTGAATTGAACGTTGGGTTCGAACCGCAAACAAGGGTGATTCAATTTTTTGTGATGATTGTTCATCATTTGATCCGATCACAGAGCTAAATGAGGCAATCACTAAGAGAACAGCAGCCGTTATGGTTACTATCAGAGTCTTTTTCTCCATATTTCTTTCCCCAACAAACTTATCATTGTTCCTGTATTTAATTGTTGTCCTTGTATAATATAAACGGGAAATAAGGAAAAATGTTACGGGATAAGTACCTCTTTAAAGAGGAAAAACTCAGTGTCATAGAACTGGCGTTGTCGTTTTGTAGGCTCTGTAAACGTCCCTCCCATGACAGCATCGGTAAATGTATAAGAGTCGACAACGACGACAAGTCGTCCTATCTCAGCAGTGGTGGTATTGTTAAATTCGACAAAGGCTGCATAGACTTCGTTTTTATCATTCGTTAACAGTTGGTCACCCCCGGTAATAGTCAAATAAGGAGACGTTATATTTCCAATCGGTATCTGACTTGTATTTTCACTTTCATTAGAGAAGAGGACTGAATCTGTCATGGTTGTGGTAATCCATATCCCAAAGTTCCCAAGCAGTTCATTTGCAGTTGATTGAGGATTCTTGATGCTGTCCATGAGGAGTAATCGGCCGCTGTTCTCAAAAAAGGTCGTCAGAAGCTGAACATCTGCCTCGGTGAATGGTTGTGTCGGGTTGACGATAACAATGATATCACCATTGTTCGTCGCATCTTTGAGTGTTGGTGCTATTGAAGGAACACAACCGACTCGTTGGGTCCAGACATAGAACGTCCCATAATTATTGGTGTTTTCACCAAGTGAAGATGTCGGTTTTACAGAGATGTTAAACGACGAATGCTGCTGCTCAAAGCATACCTGTGTATAGTCTTTCTGAGGGACGGGAGGGGGATAGGAGAGGTTGGTAAGATGGATGCAGAGTGGTGCTGCGAGTGAGAACGCAAGGATCCCGGCGAAGAGAAACATCCATAGGACCGTGAGTTTTTTATCGTTTCTGAGAAGAACGAGAAGGCTGATAAAAAATGTAATGGAAAGGGCAAAAAGAACGATGGTAAGATACGGTGAAGAATTCGTTCGATTCAGATAGTCCATGACGCCTAAGGTGAAGGAGGGGTACCCGTCAGTGAACAGACAGAAGCTGGAAAACACCGTGCTATCGGTGAATGCAACAACCCTGCCTGCTCCGTATTTCATCGCGGCTGCTTGGAGGAGATATCCGCATTCGGAGTCTGGAGAAGCAATCGATTCTCTGAAGAAGTTCTCAGTCGAATAGGTGCCAGGTTCGCTGATGATTCGATTCCCGATGATGATATTCTCCATGCGTACTGATGCAGAAAGGGAGGTCGGCTCCAGGGTGCAGGAGGTCATGAAATCGAATTGTGTGACATGGCGTATCACCGGATGGGCGAAGAACAGATCAGGTTCGTAAGTGGAGAGATCCCCAGTTCCCAGCTCATAGGTCGCATCGGTTTTATATCGAATCCCGAACTCTTCGGAGACCTGGTTGAGAAATGTGTTCATACCGAACACGTTGGTATGATCCCCGATCAAATAGAGTCCGCCACCATGTTCGACAAAGTCCTTGATCGATTGAATCTCCTGTGTGGTATAGCTTTCCGTTGGACATTTCAGGATGAGGATGTCGTAGGTGGCGAGAAGGTCAGGTGTGAAGGTCGTATTCATATTTGTCTCGACGACATAATGGTACTGCAACCATTGTGCCCATGAATAATAATTGTAGGTGGAGAGCAGCCCGTACCATTCGGTATCGAGTGGTCGAACCGTGTCTTCCCATTGACTGTGGTATTCATCGATAAGGACGCGCCCATTTTTTAGCGACCCAGGGTCCTGGAAAAGAAACGCACTAGTCAAGGAGAAAATACACAGAAACATCAGGAATAATGCAGTCAGTTGTTTCTTTGTCAGACGCAATGATGGTGCTTGTATCGTCAGCTCAGAACAATCTGTAAGTGGAAGGAGTTTCATGAGCAGGAGTGCGAAGGGGATAAAACTGAGGGTCGTGACGAGAGGATCCCAGAAGACTGAAAGGTCTGCGGTGGTCAGGTACAGGACGAGAACAGCGACAAAACGCAGGATAGCGTAGAGAGCACCGGTGATAAGGAAAATCATTGTATTTCTCAGCATCTGTCTTTTTTTATAGAACATCACAAAGACAAACAATGCCCCAAGAAACATGTTCAAGGCGAGAAAGAAACCGAGTTTCTCCCAGGTGATTGTGACGGCAGAGGTCTGTTGGACAGTCTGGACAAACAGAAGACCATTGTTCGTGGAAGTCTGTACGCCTAGGATGTTTGCTAACTGGGAGATTGCTGGTGCGAGGATGTCAAGACGATGTCCATGGGAGATAAAGGAGATATAAACAGGGAAGACCATCATTTGAATCAGCAGGATTACACCGGCTAGTGAAATACCCAGAGGGATTGCTTGAACGCGTTCAAATTTATAGGTAAGCAGGGATGCAAGCAGTCCAATGATCAGAACCACTAACCCAAGGTTGTAAGGAAAAGGCACGAAGAGCAGAGCTGCTGCCAAGGGGACGAGAAGAGCTGTATATCGGATCTCAATCTGTTTTTGTACTGAGCGACTGATTCCAACGATGACGCATCCGATACCAACGATGACGCAGAGCGATCCTGCGACGAGATCCGGTATCATGAACTGAGGAATGAAGAACAACCAACTTGCTGAGAGGAACAGGAGTCCAAGCCAGAGGAATCGTTTCATGGTTGCCCCTCCGTCAAGGATAATTCATCGAGCAGGTATTTTATAAAAAGGATGTTCCCTGGCCAGTAGTCGTAAATAGACTCAAGGTTCTTGTCCAGCAGGTATTGGCTGTCACCGATCAGAAGGAGGCCGCCAGCTCCGTAGTTGATGAATACGACGAGATGAAACGTGAGATCATTCCAGGTGAAGTTATAGAACGAGGTTGTTTGATTATGTTGAAACGACACCGGCCAACTATCGACAAATCGTGGTTCGTTTTGATACAGGGTGATGTTTTCTTCCACATACGGGACAGGGCCTAATGGCGTCGGTTCAATATCCATAGCGAACGCTTGGAGGAGTGGGAGGGAAGCCTCCTTATCTTCATATCCGGTTGCAAGCAGGACGACTCCACCGTTTGTCATATAGGACTGGAGGAAGGTGACTTCGTCTGCGGTGAACGCTGCGGTCGGAGCATTAAAGATGATGAGGTCGCTTTTCGCTATTTCTTCTTTGGAAAAATCAGAGAGAAGCAGGGGGAGGAAGTTGTTTCGTTCGAGGTTAACGATCAGACCATTGACCGAGTTATCAGTAAACGATTCCATGGAAAAACGCTCACCATGGGATCTATCGATGTATACGATATTGTCTGAAAGGTCTGGAGTTGTGGTGGTGAGGGATAGAGGATTAAGCGATATAGAAAGCAACAAAGCGATGCATAGGAGCAGGGGAAACCATGCGAAGGAGATCGTGGGATTCTTGAAAAACCAAAAGACAAGGACTGCACCAATGAGTAACATCAAGGAGACACCGGTCTGGAACATGCTTGTTGTCCCGGTTTGTTGATTATGTAACCATGCAAATGAGCTTTGGACAAATCGATAAGAAAATGGGAGGGCAGCGTTCTGAAATGAAGAGGTGTCACCGAACACAAGGACCTTGCCTTCGCCATAATACGCACCAGCCACAAGGATGACATCCCCTAGTTGTTCTCCTTTGTTGTATTCATAATCACCCAGATACGCAATATCGCCATTCGATAGATTCCCATCATCAGACAGAACAGATGATCCAACGATGATCGGGAAGGAGGTTGAAGAAAGCTGCAGGGAAGCTCCGATCCCGTATTGAAGCTCAGCAGGACTAATCAGCGGAGCGGTGATAGGATGATACAGCAGGTGCGTGCAGGTGAGCCATTTGAGTTTCTCATCAAACGGAAGTGCTGCGTCGAACCGATACTGGATCCCAACTGGGGACAGCAGCTCATTTAAAGGGCTTTGCATGCCACCGACGTTAGTATGGTCTCCGATGACCAGCAGCGAGCCACCCTTGTGTACAAAGTCCCAGATGATAGCTTGTTCCTGCTTTGAAAACGAGATGTTCAAGTTAGAGACGACGAACACAGAGGCCTGGGAAAGTGTCGTCTCTGTGAGAGTACGTATTTCTCGGACGGTCGTATAATCGGTGAGATTCATATATCGGGTGATATTCTGAGCAGGGGGTTGTGTCACATTCAGAAATTGTGTTGTATTTCCTGCGAGTAACTCGGTTTTATAGCCTAAGGTTGATAGATAGATAGGCCAGAGGCCGAACATGCCAACTGCGTCTTTTCCGTATTTGCCGTATTCTGGGACATCCCAGGTTCCAACCATATGGTCTGCATAAAAGACAACCGTTTGTTCCTCGGTTGGTAAGGATCCTCCCGTTATGAAGAGAGTGAGTATCGACGTCGAGAGAAATAAGAGCACCGCTGCCCAGACTGCACCGCTCTTCAGATATCGTTTAAGATGGTTTTTTTGAGGTATTGTGACTGCTATTTCTTTGACGTGTGAGCGTAACAGGAAGCCAAAGGCTGGAATAAAGCAGAGGAGAAAGAACAACAAATGAAGGTTCAGTGCATCGCCTGAGGGATATGAAATCAGGTTGAGCAAGAGAAGGTAAAAAAACCAAACGATACATAAACCTATGATACAGAGGCAAAACCAAAAGATGTCTTTGCGTGTTTTTCTAGGGCTAGGGAGGAAACTACATATCAGGAATATGATTGCTACCAACAGGATCCCTAGTCCGCTGGTGGTAGGACCAAGTACGGAGGGGGTGTTTGTGAGTACACCAATGGCCTGGGATACCACCAGGGATGTTTGTTGATAGAGGTACCAGATTGAGGGGATGGCATGTAACAGGAGGAATACCAGTCCATACACAAAGGAGGTTATGGCGAGGAGGTGTAGTTCGTTTCTTCTGCGGTCTATCCCCTGAAGACTCAGATCGAGTCCAGAGAGAATCACAGGAACGCTGCAGACCCAGAGCAGATGCGTTTTTGTTCCAATAAGCAAGAGGAATCCAAAGAGACAGAGACTGCATCCTATCAGCAGTTTCATGATAGAAGGATTCGTTTTCGTAAGATTCCGGATGGTCTGTCGGAGGGGTAGGTTAAGGAGTACTACCCCAAGGAGAAGAAAGAGAGCGATGAGATGAAGACTTGAAACGCTTACAAATCCAAAGTTGGTTGAAAGCATATTTAGAACAAGAAGGATGCAGATGACATTTGTTGCGAAGAGACCTGCGGAGAAAAGCAGGCTTGAATCGTAGATTCTTTTCATCATGACATAGAAGGGAACCAGTGTTTTCATATAATATTAACTATTAAAAGACGTTAAAGTATATCTATAAAATAATGGGTAAAAAACGGTCTATACGAACCTCTACAGTCCTCATTTTCAAGCCTTTGAATGATTACTTTGGTCCTTGTGCGAATTAAAATAAACAATCTCGGTCTACAATTTCATTCGTTACCGCATTAGAACATATCGTAGTATAGGGAATGCATTTGGGAAGCGTTCTAATAATCTCATCCAGGACTGCAGGAATGGAATATTGTATGATTTTGGTATCTTCACTTTGAGTGTGCCCCAATCACTCTCTATACCAAGGCAATCCATCGCTTTTATTTTTATGATATATGTCCCCTTTTTAGCCCATGAATGATTAACTGTTTGTTCCGCTCCAGATAAGTAAGGACCAATCCATCCACTTGAGGTGTTATCCCCCCAATCTATGTAGTAAGAGATGGTATCACCCTCATTAACTGTAGCCATAAACTCATACGTGTAAATGATTCCGGGTTTACCTTCTAACGGACCAGTTATCAATGGTGTAGATGGTGGTACATTCTGAACAATGGTTATTGTAAGTGGCTCTGACCAGTTGCTTTCACCCCCGTTTCCTTTCAGTTTCGCTCGAATATCATAGACACCAGCATCTTCCCAGCCATGAAATACATAAATGGTAGAACCAGATGGATAAGGACCAAGCCATTCAGTGATATTCCCATCACCCCAATCCCATCGACAATACAACGAATCACCAGATGGGTCTGTTACAGGGTCGGTCCAGAAATTATATTCAACGTTTACTACTCCATCTATCGGACCATATAATACTGGAGGTGAAGGATGGATGTTGAGACCTCCGTAGAGTTTGAATGCCATGTCCCCATAGTAGTAAATGTCTGTCCAGTAAGATACATCTAAAATTGGAAATCCTTGCACAGGACAATGAAGCTGGTCTGGATTATATCCGTTAGTCACCCACCCCCATTGGGGCGGATAAGTCAATTTCGCCTGGATTGCTATCCAATACTTGGTATTTGCTGTGATATTAAATTGTTCAGGTAAGCTCACATTATATTCGTACCAACAGTTATAGGGTCCAGGATCGCATGAGGTTCCATTCACTTGTGGCATGAAATAGGCTTCGAGTGCAGTGGATGTCGGGTCTTCCATTCCTGCCCCTGTGGGCATGTTGCCTGTTCCATCATCCGCGTAGAATATGATGTTGAAATCTATTGGATTCGGCCAGGGGGGATCCCCACCGAAGAACACACCCCACCAATGGACTCCTGTCACTCGACTATTATTAGTTATGATGAAATCATCAGCTACTTGTGAGTTGAAAGGATATTCGATATCGAGTTGTGAGGACCGCCCAGAAGAACCATAACTATCATAACCATAGTTGTCCCAGATAATAGAATCCAATTTTTTTCCTTGAGAAAATAGACAGGAAACAGAGTTATCAGTGTTTAAAAAATCTGAATCAATCGAATCATTGTCATCGGATGCTTTGACAACAGGAATGTTGATGCTTGGTGCGATTGCAACACCGAGGAATAAGAAGATAACAACAACGGTTAGACTTTTCTTCATTATATCCATTACTTTCCTGCCCCTTTTCAATTTTATAACACTATTCTCCTTTAAAAACCTATCCTCAGAAATGGCTTCATCCCGAAATAGATAACTAGGAGATAATGCTCTATTTTTCGTTGGATGGGATGCGCAAAGCAACGGATGAACCCAACCGTTGCGAACCATGTGAACCGCAACTTTACCGCCCTGTTCACCAGGGCGGTGGTCAAAGCGGTACACCGGCTGCCACCACCCTGGCAGCCCAACAAACGAGGAAGAAAAGGACACGACCCTAAGACCGTCGCTATCGGATGTCTCCTCAAGGTTGGATTAAACCAGACCTATGACAGCATCGAAGCTCACATGAAAGACAGTCAGAGCCTCACCCTCTGTTGCCTGGTGCTCCCC
>Ga0209287_10000894_pt1 | contig 16212 bp, 12 predicted proteins | sample PPLLak3cmMay2015_2_FD_187255 | JGI IMG/M metagenome (GOLD analysis project Ga0209287, IMG submission 187255) | Freshwater sediment microbial communities from Prairie Pothole Lake near Jamestown, North Dakota, USA - PPLs Lake P8 Core (1) Depth... | ecosystem: Environmental > Aquatic > Freshwater... | reverse complement strand
AAATGTGGGCCACCGGGGAGGCCAGCTGGATGTGGCCCATCCGCTCCCGGCGGACCTTGCTCTTGGTGACTTCAACGCCGCAGCGCTCGCAAATGATGCCGCGGTATTTCATCCGTTTGTACTTGCCGCACAGGCATTCGTAATCGTTGATCGGTCCGAAGATCTTGGCGCAGAAAAGTCCGTCTTTTTCCGGCTTGAAGGTCCGGTAATTGATGGTCTCGGGCTTCGTCACCTCGCCCCAGGACCAGCTCCGGATCTTCTCCGGGGAGGCGACCGAGATTCGAACCCAGTCGAAATCCATCCGGGGCTTGCCGCCCAACGGCTGTTTGATGTCCATCAACGCTCTCCTCCTTTGAGGATGCCGGTCGCATCCAGGCCCAGCACCTGCAGGACCTCCTGCTTGTCGTCCTTGCCGAGCTCCACGTTCAGGCAGAGACTCTGGAGCTCGCGGATCAGGACGTTGACCGACTCTGGCAGCCCGGGGGTGAACTCGAGGTCGCCCTTGACGATCGCCTCGTAGATCTTGGCCCGGCCCTCGACGTCATCGGACTTGACGGTGAGGATTTCCTGGAGGGTATAGGCCGCGCCATAGGCTTCCAGGGCCCACACTTCCATTTCCCCGAATCGCTGGCCTCCGAACTGGGCCTTTCCGCCCAGCGGCTGCTGGGTGATGAGGGAGTACGGGCCGGTGGACCGGGCGTGGATCTTGTCGTCGACCAAGTGGTAGAGCTTCATCATGTACATGTTGCCGACGGTGATTTCCTGGTCGAAAGGCTCGCCGGTCAGGCCGTCGTACAGGATGGTCTTGCCCGTTTCCGGAAGACCGGCCTGCTTGAGGAGGGCCTTGATTTCGTTTTCGTTGGCCCCGTCAAAAACGGGGGTGTCGAGCCAGAGGCCGAGCTTCTGGGCGGCCCAGCCGGCGTGGATTTCCAGGATCTGGCCGACGTTCATGCGGGAGGGGACGCCTAGGGGATTGAGGACGACATCGACGGGCGAGCCGTCGGGCAGCCGGGGCATATCCTCCTCGGCCACGATCCGGGCGACGATCCCCTTGTTTCCGTGACGGCCGGAGACCTTGTCCCCCACCGACAGCTTCCGCTTCATGGCGATATAGACCTTGATGGCTTGGATGACGCCGGGGGCGAGCTCATCGCCTTTCTTCAGGGCGTCGACTTTCTCTTTGAAAATGGCTTTGAGGGCTTCGATCTGGCGGCGGGCTTTGCGTTCGACATCCTTGATCCGCTCGTCGCGCTCCTCGTCGGCTTCGAGCTTGAGCTTGCCGATATCGGTCAGGTCGATCTCGTCCAGAATCCGATCGGTCAGCTTTTGGCCCTTGGGGATCGTCATGGAGCTCAGTTTCTGCTCCTTCTCGACGACGACGCCCTTGAGGAAGGTTTTGATCTTGCGCTCCCGCTCGCTTTCGAGAATCGTCGTCTCGTCGTCGAGGTTGCGCTTCATCCGGCTAATCTCGTCCTTCTCGATCTGCTTGGCCCGGAGCCCTTTTTCCGCCCCGCGGCGGCTGAAGATCCGGACGTCGATGATGATGCCCTCGACGCCGGGGGCGCAATAGAGCGAGGCGTCCTTCACGTCCAGGGCTTTTTCGCCGAAGATCGCTTTCAGGAGCTTCTCTTCCGGGGACAGCTGGGTTTCGCCCTTGGGGGCGACCTTGCCGACGAGGACATCGCCGGCCTTGACGTTGGCCCCGATCCGGACGATCCCGTTCTCGTCGAGGTTTCTGAGGACGTTTTCGGGAACGTTGGGGATGTCCCGGGTGATGTCTTCCGGCCCGAGCTTGGTGTCCCGGGCTTCGATCGTCTCCTCGACGATATGAAGGGAGGTGAAAACGTCGTCCTTGATCAGTTTCTCGGAGACGATGATCGCGTCTTCAAAGTTGTATCCCCGCCAGGGCATGAAGGCGGCGACGATGTTCCGGCCAAGGGCCAGCTCGCCCATGTCGGTGCAGGAGCTGTCGGCCAGGACCTGGCCCTTAACGACCGTATCGCCCTTGCGGATGATGGGCCGCTGGGTGAAACAGGTGTTCTGGTTGGTCCGGAGGAATTTGGTCAGGACGTACAGATCGGTCCCGACTTCGTAATCCTTCATTCGGCCCGATTCGTCGACCTGGACGAGAATCCGTTCGCCATCGACGAAGGCGACCGTGCCGGGGCGCTTGCAGACGATGACGTCGCCGGAGCCCTTGGCCACCAGGTGCTCCACACCCGTCCCGACAAACGGGGCGATGGGCCGGAGCAGGGGGACGGCCTGTCGCTGCATGTTCGAGCCCATCAGGGCGCGGTTGGCGTCGTCGTGCTCCAGGAACGGAACGAGGGCGGCGGAAAGGGAGACGAGCTGCTTGGGCGAGACATCGATATAATCGATCTGCTCGCGGGGCAGGGTCTTGAAGTTGCCGGCCTGCCGGGCCGAAACCAGATCGTCCAGCAGGTTGCCGTTTTCGTCCACCCGGGCGTTGGCCTGGGCGATGTTGTGGGTTTCCTCTTCCCAGGCGGTCAGGTAGTGGCAGAACGGCTGAACGACGGGAAGGTGCTTGGCCCCTTTCCGCTTGAGGGCGTTGACCGCCTTGATCAGGTCGTCCTGCTTGACGATATCCCCGACCCGGAACTCGGAGTCGCCGGGGTGGAGGATCTTGACGTAGTCGATGATTCGGCCGTCCTTGATTTCGCGATACGGCGTCTCGATGAATCCATATTCGTTGACCCGGGCGTAGGAGCTCAAGGAGGAGATCAACCCGATGTTCGGGCCTTCCGGCGTCTCGACGGGGCAGATGCGGCCGTAGTGGGACGCCTGGATGTCGCGGACTTCGAATCCGGCCCGCTCCCGGCTCAGACCGCCGGGACCGAGGGCGCTGAGGCGCCGCTTGTGGGTCACCTCGGACAGGCTGTTGATCTGGTCCATGAATTGGGACAACTGCGACGACCCGAAGAATTCCTTCAGAGCGGCAATGACCGGCTTGGAGTTGATGAGGTCCTGGGGCATCGCCGAAGGCAGGTCCAGGGTGATCGTCATCTTCTCCTTAATCGTCCGTTCCATTCGCGTCAGGCCGATCCGGAAGGCGTTCTCGACGAGCTCGCCCACGGAGCGGACCCGGCGGTTCCCGAGGTGGTCGATGTCGTCCACCGTCCCCTCCCCCCGGCGGAGGTTGAGAAGGTATTGGATGACGTCGACGTAGTCCTGGGGTTGGAGAACTTTTTCGTCCAGGGAGGTCGTCTTATTCAGCTTGATGTTGAACTTGAGCCGGCCGATCCGGCTGAAGTTGTACTTCTGGGGATTAAAGAAGAGGCTCCGGAAAAGGTTGGCGGCGCTCTCCATCGTGTGGGGCTCGCCGGGGCGGAGCTTGCGGTAGATCTCGGCGAGGGCCTGGTTGGTGTCCTTGCGGAGGTCCTTCTTCAGCGTGTTGACGATGATCATCCCGGCCGGATCCTCGACCGGGAAGAAGATTTCGAACGGCTCGCCCTTGCCGATCAGCAGGTCCAAGGCCGTGTCGCCGATCTCTTCGAGGGCTTTGACTTTGCCCTTGATCCCGGACAGAGCGTACGCGTTCTGGATGTCCTTCCGGTCGACGGCGATCCGCGTCACGCCGGCCTCTTTCAGGTCGGCCACGATCTCAGGGGTCAGCTTCTTGCGGGCATGGACGAGAACGTCGCCTTTCTTGGGATGGACGACATCTTCGGCCGCCGTCCGGCCGGCCAGCAGGTCGACGGGCTCCCAGTAGAGCTTGCCGTTTTCCGGGGTGAGCTTCACGGTCGGGTGAAACAGCTTGATCAGCTCCTCGTCGGAGCCGAAGCCGAGGGCCCGCAGAAAGACCGTGGCCAGGAACTTCTTCTTCCGGTCGAGCCGGACGTAAAGGATGTTCTTGAGGTCGTACTCGAACTCAACCCAGGCCCCGCGGTACGGGATGATCTTGGCGATGAAAAAGCCCTTGACCTCGGCCGGGCGATAGAAGACGCCCGGCGAGCGCTGGAGCTGGCTGACGACCACCCGCTCGATGCCGTTGAAGATGAACGTCCCCTTTTCGGTCATCAAGGGGATGTCGCCGAAATAGACTTCCTGTTCCTTGATATGCTTGAGACGCTTCGTTTTCGTCGTCGCGTCTTTTTCCCAGGAAATCAGGCGGACCTTGAGGCGGAGAGGAACGGAATAGGTGTAGCCCTTCTGAAGGCATTCGTTCGGGCCGTACTTCATCTTGAGGCTGACCCGGTCGCCGCAGTGCTCGCAGACGGACACTTCGATCTTCCGGACGGCCCCGCAGAAGGGGCAGACTTCCTTTTCCGTCAGGAAGGTTTCCGGCGAGAAGCGTGTGCCGCAGGCGGTGCAGCGGGCCCGGGAGTTTTCCACGCCTTTGAGCCGGCCGCACTTGCACTCCCAGTTGCCGATCGCATAATTGATGAAATCCAGCTGGGTGGTTTCCTTGAAGTCGGAGATTGGAAAGACGTCCTTAAAGGCGGCCTGGAGGCCGGTGTCCTTCCTCTCCTCCGGGAGCAGGTCCATCTGGAGAAATTCCTCATAGGACCCCACCTGGATATCCAAAAGATCGGGCATGGGAAAGACCTGGCCGATTTTGGAGAAGTCCCTTCGTTCGCGGTAGAGATGTTCGCTTTCTTTAATCATGGACGCTCCCCTCGTAAGCGTTGGGCCAAGGACGAATGCCGTCCGGGGACACGAACCCGTTCATCGCTCGGGAATCGGGGCTTACTGCAATTCGATGGTGGCGCCGACCTCTTCGAACTTCTTCTTCATGGCCTCGGCATCTTCCTTGGACAGGCCTTCCTTGACCGTCTTGGGCGCGCCATCGACGAGATCCTTCGCTTCCTTGAGGCCGAGAGCGGTGATTTCCCGGACGACCTTGATCACGTTGATCTTCTTTTCACCGGCGCTCTTGAGGACGACGGCGAACTCGGTCTTGACCTCTTCGACCTTGGCTTCGGCCGCGGGCGCGGCAGCGGCCACGGGGACGGCCGCGGCGGCGCTGATCCCGTAGCGGGTCTCGAATTCCTTGACGTAATCCGCCAATTCCAGGACCGTCAGGCCGTCGAGATGGGTGAAGAATTCTTCCTTCGTAAGTTTGGACATGTGCGTCTCCTTTCCTAGCACTCGGCTTCGTTAGGCCGTTTCTTTTTTATTTTTGAGCTGGTTGAGCAGGATGCCGAAATTTCCCATCGGGGCCTGGAGGCACCGGAGGAAGCCCGACAGCGGGGCGGCCATCAAGCCGCCCACCTTGGCCAGAAGATCCATCCGCGGCGGGAGCTTGACGATCTCGTCGAAGCGCTCGGGCCCGACGAAGGCGCCTTCCACGACCCCGCCCTTAAGGACGAGGACCTTGTTGGCGGCCTGGAACTCCTTGAGGGCCTTGGCCAGGACGACGGCGTCGCCGGAGGTGAAGGCCACCGCGGTCGGTGTCCGGAAGACCGGCTTGAGATCGCCGGCCAGGGGCTCGGGGACCGAGCGGAGGGCCAGGCGGTTCTTGACGATCTTCAGGGCCGAGCCCTGTTTCCGGAGGTTCTTGCGGAGGGCCGTCGCCTGGGCGACGGTCATCTTGTTGTAGTTGAAGAGGTAGTAGGTGCCGTTCTTGTCGAACAGCCCCTTGAGCTCGTCGATCCGCTGCGCTTTGACGTCTTTCTTCATGAGCGAATTCCTACTTTTCCAGGATGTCTTCGGCGATCTTGAACGACGGGCCCATCGTCGAGCTCACGTACATGCTCTTGACGAACCGGCCCTTGGCCGTGGCCGGCCGGGCATGGAGGACGGCGTTCATGAACGTCCGGACGTTGTCGGCCAGCTTGTCCTCGGAGAAGGAGACCTTGCCGACCGAGGCGTTGATGATGGAGGTCTTGTCGATCCGGAACTCGACCTTGCCGGCCTTGGTCTCCTGAACGGCCTTCTTGACGTCGAAGGTGACCGTGCCCGACTTGGGGTTGGGCATCAGGCCTTTCGTTCCGAGGGTCCGGCCCAGCTTGCCGACGTTCCGCATGATGTCCGGGGTGGCGATGACGATGTCGAAATCGATCCAGCCGCCGGCGATTTTCTCGATCAGCTCCTCGCTCCCGGCGTAGTCGGCCCCGGCCTCCTCGGCCTCCTTGACCTTATCGCCCAGGGCCAGCACACAGATCTTCTTCGACTTGCCGGTGCCGTGGGGCAGAACGACCGTCCCCCGGACCATCTGGTCGGACTGCTTGGGGTTGACGCCCAGCCGCATGGCCACGTCGACGGATTCGTCGAACTTGGCGAACCCTCCCTGTTTCAGGAGCTTGACGGCGTCGACGACCGAATACTCGGGCTTCGTCCGCAAGTCCCGTGCCTTGAGATACTTCTTTCCTCGTTTAGCCACGGATGATCTCCAGTCCCATGTTTCTGGCCGTCCCCTCGATGATCTTCATCGCCGCGGGGACGTCGTTGGCGTTCAGGTCGGGGAGCTTCAGCTTGGCGATGTCCTCGATCTGTTTCAACGTCACCTTGCCGACCTTGTCCTTGTTCGGCGTCCCGGATCCCTTGGCGATCCCGGCGGCCTTCTTCAAGAGGAAGGCCGCGGGCGGGGTCCGCATGATGAAGTTGAACGTCTTGTCCTTGAAGATGGAGATGATGATGGGGACGACCAGCCCCTCCTCCATCTTGCTCGTCCGGTCGTTGAACTCCCGAACGAATTGCATGATGTTGACGCCGTGCTGGCCGAGGGCCGGGCCGACCGGGGGGGCCGGACTGGCCTGCTTGGCCGTGATCTGCAATTTGACGCGGGCCACGACTTCTTTCGACATGAGTGCCTCCTACAGCTTCTCCACCTGGAGGAATTCGAGCTCCACCGGGGTGGAACGGCCGAAGATCGTCACGAGGACCTTCAGCGTGCTGCGCTCGTGGTTGACGTCCTCGACGATGCCGTTGAAATTGAAAAACGGTCCGTCAATGATCCGGACCGCTTCGCCTTTTTCGAAGGAATGTTTGGGTTTGGGTTTCTCCGAGGTTGTCTCCATGTGGGTGACGATCTGGGAAACCTCGGTTTTGCTCAGCGGCGAGGGCTTCTTGCCCGAGCCGACGAATCCGGTGACCTTGGGCGTGTCGCGGATGATGAGCCAGTTCTCGTCGGTCATCTCCATCTCGATGAGGATATAGCCCGGGTAGGACCGCTTCGTCGAAACCACCTTCTTGCCCATCTTGATTTCGATCACGTCCTCGGTCGGGATGATGATCTGGCCGATCTGGTCCTGGATTCCGGTCTCGTTGGCCCGCTGCCGGATGGACTCCGACACGAACTTCTCGAACCCGGAGTATGTATGGATGACGTACCAGTTCTTGGCCATCGAGATCGTCCTTATCCGACGAAGTCCTTCAGTTTAGTCAGCGCCCAGGAAAAAACGGCGTCCATGAAGAACAGGTAGAAGCCGAAGAAGACCGTCAGAATGACCACGACGATCGTCGTGTTCACGACTTCGGCCTTGGACGGCCAGGTCACCTTCTTCAATTCCGCCCGGGCGTCTTTGAGGAACGCCCCCATCCGCTTGTACCATCTCGGCTTATCGCTCATGTGTGCCGCCGCTCCTTCTTCGGACGCTCGATGCGGGCCGGTTGTTCAGGGGTGATGAAGCTGGCAGGTGAGGCAGGACTTGAACCCGCAACCTGCGGTTTTGGAGACCGCCGCTCTAGCCAGTTGAGCTACTCACCTGTCGTTCGATCGAACTCCCGACCGTCCTTACTTGGTTTCCTTGTGAGACGTGTGCTTCCGGCAGAACGGACAGTACTTGTTGATCTCAAGACGGTCCGTCTGCTTCTTTTTATTCCGGGTATTGGAATAATTCCGCCGTTTGCAGGCCGTGCAGGCCAGGCTGATAATCTCGCGCATCGGTCCTGCTTACTCCAGGATTTCCGTGACGGTGCCGGCGCCGACGGTCCGTCCGCCTTCGCGGATGGCGAACCGCAGCCCCTTCTCCATCGCCACGGCCGAGATCAGCTCGATCTCCAGGTTCGCGTTGTCGCCCGGCATCACCATCTCCACGCCCTCGGGCAGCTTCGCGTTCCCCGTCACATCCGTCGTCCGGAAGAAAAATTGCGGCCGGTAGCCCGTGAAAAACGGCGTGTGCCGCCCCCCCTCTTCCTTCGTCAGGGCCACCACCTCGCCTTTAAACTTTTTGTGCGGCGTGATCGACCCCGGCTTGGCCAACACCTGCCCCCGTTCCACGTCCGTCTTCCCAATCCCCCGCAGCAGACATCCGATGTTGTCTCCCGCCTGGGCCTGGTCCAACAGCTTCCGGAACATCTCCACTCCCGTGACGACCGTCTTCCGCGTGTCGGCAAACCCCACGATCTCCACGTCGTCGCCGACCTTCACCACCCCGCGGTCCACCCGGCCCGTCACCACCGTCCCCCGTCCCGTGATCGTGAACACGTCTTCCACGCTCATCAGGAACGGCTTGTCCACTTCCCGCAACGGCTCCGGAATGAAACTATCCAACGCCTCGACCAGGTCCCAGATCGGCTTCGCCCCGGGCCCGGTCAAGTCTTCCATCGCCTTCGTCGCCGAACCGCGAATGATCGGCGTCGTGTCCCCGGGGAACCCGTACTTGCTCAGAAGCTCGCGGACTTCCAATTCCACCAGCTCCAGAATCTCCGGGTCGTCCACCAGGTCGCACTTGTTTAAAAATACCACGATCGCCGGCACCATGACCTGCCGGGCCAGGAGAATGTGCTCCCGCGTCTGCGGCATCGGCCCGTCGGCCGCCGACACCACCAGAATCGACCCGTCCATCTGGGCCGCGCCCGAAATCATGTTCTTGATGTAATCGGCGTGTCCCGGACAGTCGATGTGGGCGTAGTGCCGCTTCTCCGACTCGTATTCCACGTGGGCCAGGGCCACCGTCAGGATCTTCGTCGCGTCCCGCCGGAACATCTTCGCGTCGGCTTTGGCCACGTCATCGTAGTTCTTGGCCGTGGCCAAGCCCTTCGTCGCCAATACCTTCGTGATCGCCGCCGTCAGCGTCGTCTTCCCGTGGTCGATGTGCCCGATCGTCCCCACGTTCACGTGGGGCTTCGTCCGTTCGAATTTCGCCTTTGCCATCGTGACCTCCCTTAGTTGTCGTAGGAGACCCGTCCCTCGATCCGAGCAATGATCTGCTCCATGATCGCGGGCGGAACGGCCTCATACGCGAAGAATTCCATCGTGAACACGCCCCGGCCCTGGGTCAGGGTCCGAAGGATCGTGGCATAGCCGAACATTTCCGAAAGAGGAACAAGGGCGTGGATGACCCGGGCCCCGGCCCGCGTGTCCATCCCGTCGATCGACCCGCGCCGGGCGTTCAAGTCCGAAACGACGTCCCCCAGGTATTCGTTGGGGACGACGACTTCCAGCCGGGTCAAAGGCTCGAGGAGGACCGGCACGGCCTTGAGGACGGCGGATTTTAAGGCGGCCGCGGCGGCGATTTTGAAGGCCGTCTCGGAGGCCTCGTCTTCCCGGTATTCCGCCCCGGTCAGGACCGCTTTAAGGTCGGTCATGGGGAATCCGGCCAACTGGCCGAAATCCAGGGCTTCCCGAACGCCGTCTTCGACCGGGCCGGCGAATTCCGCCGGGAGGGCGGCGCTCTTCAACCGGTTTTCGAAAGCGAAGCCCGCCTTTCGGCCGAGCGGCTCGACCGCCAGGCGGACCCGGGCGAATTGCGGCTTTCCGGCCAGCGGCCGGTCATGAAGGCCCTCGCCTTCGGCCGCCTTAAGGATCGTTTCCTTGTAGGCGACCTGAGGCCGGCCCATATTGACCTGAACGCCGAACTCCCGGAGGAGGCGGTCCATGAGAATATCCAAGTGGAGTTCGCCCATCCCATAGACGATGGTCTGGCCGGTGTTGGGGTCCTGGGTGACCCGGACCGTCGGGTCTTCCTTGCTCAGCTTGGTCAGAGCGGCCTGGAGCTTGCCGTGCTCGACGCGCGTCCGCGGCTCAAGGACGATGGAAATCACCGGCTCGGGGAATCGGATCGATTCGAGGATGATGGGCCGGTTCTTGGCGCAGAACGTGTCGCCCGTCGAGATAGGCTTCATCGTCCCCATGGCCGCGATGTCCCCGGTGAACAGTTCCTTGACTTCCCGGCGTTTGTTGGAATGCATTTCGAGGAACTTGCCCGGCCGTTCCTCTTCGTCCTTTCCGGCGTTATAGAAGGCCGTCCCGGCCTTGGCCTTGCCCGAGTAAACCCGGAAATAGGCCAGTGAGCCGAGGAAGGGGTCATTCTGAAGCTTGAAGACGAGGGCCGAGAAGGGCTCGTCGTCGGAGGGGCGGCGGGATTCGGGATGATGGGTCTTGGGATGAAAGCCTTCGACGGGGGGCATGTCGGCCGGGGATGGAAGGTAGTCGACGATCGCGTCCAAGAGAGGTTGGACGCCCTTGTTCCGGAAGGAAGCCCCGTAAAGGACCGGGACGCACTTTCCGGCGAGGGTGGCTCGTCGGAGAGCGGCTTTAAGGTCGGCCGAGGGAAGGTCACCGCCCTCGAGGAAAGCCTCGAGAACGCGATCGTCCACCTCGGCGAGGGCTTCGACCATCTCAGCCCTCCGGGCGCGGACTTCGGCCTCCTCGGCCTCGCCGATCGCCCGTTTTTCGAATTCCATTCCGGTCACGTTCATACCCCAGTCATAAACCACCCGCTCGACCAGGTCGACAACCCCTCGAAAGGAGTCCTCCCGGCCCAGCGGAACCTGAATGGGGAGGGGATAGGCGCCGAGCCGCGAGCGAATCATCGCCACAGCCCGTTCCGGGTCGGTCCCGACGCGGTCCATCTTATTGATGAACACGATCCGGGGCACCCGGTACTTATCCGCCTGCCGCCAAACAGTCTCGGATTGGGGCTCGACTCCACCGACTCCACAAAGGAGCACCACCGCCCCGTCCAGGACCCGCAGCGACCTCTCGACCTCGGCCGTGAAGTCAACGTGTCCGGGCGTGTCGATGATGTTGATCCGGTGGCGGTTCCAGTAACAGGTGGTGGCGGCAGAGGTGATCGTTATGCCACGTTCCTGCTCTTGAGCCATCCAATCCATGACGGCCGTCCCCTCGTCCACTTCCCCGATCTTGTACGTGATCCCGGTCGTGAAGAGGATCCGTTCCGTCGTTGTCGTCTTTCCCGCATCGATATGGGCCAAGATCCCGATATTCCGCGTGTCGGCGAGCGGCGTTATTCGCGTCATTCGCGTTCCTCGCGTTTCCCGGGCATCCGGCTTCTCCGAATCGCAGGATTTCGACCATGTATCGGATCACCAACGATAATGCGCAAAAGCCCTATTGGCTTCGGCCATCTTGTGCGTGTCCTCGCGCTTTTTCACCGCGCCGCCCTTGTTGCCCAGGGCGTCGAGGATTTCGGAGGCGAGCTTGTCCTTCATCGTCTTTCCGCCGCGTTCCTCGGCATACTTGATGATCCAGCGAGCCCCGACGGAGTGGGAGCGGTTGAGCTCAACCTCGACGGGGACCTGGTAGGTCGCCCCGCCGACCCGGCGGGACTTCGTTTCGACCATCGGCCGGACATTGTCCATGGCCTTTTCAAAAACCTTGAGGGGATCTTCTTTGGTCTTCTGCAGGACGATTTCCATCGCCCCGTAGACGATGTTTTCGGCCGTATTCCGCTTGCCCTTCTGCATCACCGTCGTGATGAATTTGGTAATGAGGGTGGAGCCGTATTTCTGGTCCCCGACCGGTTTGCGTTTTTTGATGATTCCGCGGCGTGGCATCGGCGTTCTCCCTTACGAGGCGACCCGTTTTTCCTTGGGCCGCTTGGCGCCGTACTTCGAGCGAGACTTGAAGCGGTTGGCCGTGCCTTCGGAATCGAGGGTTCCGCGGATGATGTGGTAGCGGACGCCCGGGAGATCCTTCACCCGGCCGCCGCGGATCAGGACAATGGAGTGTTCCTGGAGGTTGTGCCCGATCCCGGGAATGTACCCGGTGACCTCGACGTTGTTGGAGAGCCGGACGCGGGCCACCTTCCGGAGGGCCGAATTCGGCTTCTTGGGCGTCGTGGTGAAGACGCGCGTGCAAACGCCGCGTTTCTGGGGGCAGGAATCGAGGGCCGGAGATTTACTCTTCGCGCCCTTGAGCGTCCGTCCTTTGCGAATTAATTGGCTAACCGTCGGCAAGACACTACTCCTTACCTGATATCTTCGGTTCTCGTTTATATGGATCCGAATAGACAGAAATTTCGAAACGAGTAGACGGAGTTTAGCAAATCCCATTCCCTCTGTCAAGGGAGAATCGGGGATTTCCCAAGACGCGGCTCTTAGGCCTCAGGAACCGGCGCTTCGTCCTCCGCCGGGGCCATTTCGGCCTCGACGGGCTTAACATCCTCCGCCAATTCCACGTCACGGTAATATTTATACCCCGTCCCGGCGGGGATTAACCGGCCCATGATGATATTTTCCTTCAGGCTCCGCAGCCTGTCGGTCTTGCCGTAAATCGAAGCCTCGGTCAGAACCCGGGTCGTCTCCTGGAAAGAGGCGGCGGCGATGAAGCTGTCCGTGCTCAAGGCGCTCTTGGTGATGCCGAGCAGCAGCGGCCGGGCCTTGGCCGGTTTGCCGCCCTTGTCCAGGATTTTCTGGTTTTCTTCCTGGAACACGAACTTGTCGACCTGCTCGTCGATCAGGAAATCGGTGTCGCCGACCTCCTCGACTTTAACCCAGCGGAGCATCTGCCGGATGATCGTCTCGATGTGCTTGTCGTTGATGGCGACACCCTGGAGACGATAGACTTCCTGAACCTCCCGGAGGAGGTACTCGGCCAGCTCTTTCTCGCCCAGAACCCTGAGGATATCGTGGGGATTGACCGGGCCGTTCATGAGAGCGACACCCGCCCGGACGCGCTCGCCGTCTCCGACGCTGATGTTGGCGCCCTTGGGAATCAAGTATTCCTTCTCCACGCCGCGGTCGCTCTTGACCGTGAGCTTGCGGAAGCCGCGGATCAGGCCGCCGAACTGGACAATGCCGTCGATTTCGGAAATGACGGCCGGCAGCTTGGGCCGCCGGGCTTCGAACAACTCTTCGGCTCGGGGCAGACCCCCCGTGATGTCCTTGGTTTTGGCCTGCTCGCGCGGGATCTTGGCCAAGCTGGCGCCGGCGTGAACTTCCACGCCGTCCTGGACTTCCAGGTGGGCTCCCGAAGGCAGGAAATATCGCTTGAGAAGCACGGGTTTGCCGTGCTTATCCTTGGCCTTGGGATCGACGATCTCGATCCGGGGCTGGAGCTTTTCGTCCTTGGGTTCGATGATGATCTGGCTCATCAACCCGGTGATCTCGTCCTGGGATTCCTCCATCGTCACTTTCTGGACGATGTCGTGGAAGATGGCGTGCCCCGCCTCTTCGGTCAGAATTAGGGTGTTGAAGGGGTCCCATTCGGCGAACATCTGGCGGGCCTTGACCGCGCCGCCCTCGGGCAGGAGGATCTTGGCCCCGTAGGGGACCTGGTAATGCTCGACCTCGCGGCCCCGGTAATCCATAATCGCGATGTTGGCCGTCCGGTTGACGACAACGAGATTTTTGTCCGATCCTTCGACGGCCCGGACGTTATGGAACATGAGGGTTCCGTCGTTCTTCGCTTCGATCCGCGACTGTTCCTTCTCGCCCATGGCGATGCCGCCGACGTGGAACGTGCGCATCGTCAGCTGGGTTCCCGGCTCGCCGATCGACTGGGCGGCGACAACTCCAACGGCCTCCCCCATCTCGACGGTGAAGCCCGAGGCCATGTTCCGTCCGTAGCACAGCTGGCAGACGCCCCGCTTGGCTTCGCAGGTGAGGATCGAGCGGATCTTGGCCCGTTCGATGCCGACGTTCTGCATTTCCAGGGCGATCGTTTCGGTGATCTCCTGGTTGGTGTCAAGCAGGACTTTGCCGGTGTCGGGATGGACGACCCGTTCCAGGGAGGTCCGGCCGACAATCCGGTCGATGAAGGGCTCGACGATCTCGCCGTTTTCGACGATGGCCGAGACGCTGACGCCCTTAAGGGTGCCGCAATCGTGCTGGTCGACGATGACGTCCTGGGAGACGTCGACCAGCTTACGGGTCAGGTAGCCCGAATTGGCGGTCTTGAGGGCCGTATCGGCCAATCCCTTGCGGGCGCCGTGGGTCGAGATGAAGTACTGGATGACGTTCAGGCCCTCGCGGAGGTTGCTCGTGATCGGGGTTTCCAGAATTTCGCCCGAGGGTTTGGACATCAAGCCGCGCATCCCGGCCAGCTGCCGGATCTGCTGCTTGTTGCCGCGCGATCCCGAATCGGCCATGACGAACAGAGGGTTGAGGTTGGCCGTTTCGAAGGAGATCTTCTTCATCTCCGAGATCATGGCCACGGAAACCTCATCGGTCACGGTCGACCAGACGTTGATGATCGTGTTGAACCGCTCGCGGGCGGAAATCGTTCCGTCGAGGTAGAGCTTTTCGACCTCGCGGACTCTCTTGTGGGCCTTTTCCACCAGGTCGGCCTTGGTCTTGGGGACGACGAAGTCGTCGATGCCCAGGGAGAATCCGGCCTGAGTGGCCTGGAGGAACCCGAGCTCTTTCAGCTTGTCCAGGGTCTGGACCGTGATCTTCAGCCCGGCCCGGAGGTAGATGTAAAAGACGAGGCTTTCGATGCCCTTTTTCCGGAAGGTGCCGTTGAAGAAGGGCATTCCCTCGGGGAGGACGTTGTTGAAAATGATTCGACCGGCGGTCGTTTCGATCAAGCCCTTGTCGATTTGAGTCACCGGGCAAGTGGGAACAGCCTGGTCGTCGTAATACGTGGCCAGGTTCATGAACGGACCGGTGTAGCGCAGCTTGATCAGGCTCTGGCGGCTGACCTGGCCGTGTTCCAGGGCCAGGAGGGCTTCGTCTTTGCTCCCGAAGATACGGCCTTCGCCCTTGAGGCCTTTCTTGGCCATCGTCACATAGTAGCAGCCGAGGACCATATCCTGGCTGGGGATGGTCAGAGGGCGGCCGTTGGCCGGGGACAGGATGTTGTTGGCCGAAAGCATCAAGGTTGAGGCCTCGATCTGGGCTTCGACGGAGAGAGGAACATGGACGGCCATCTGGTCGCCGTCGAAGTCGGCATTGAAGGCCGCGCAGACGAGGGGATGGATCTGGATGGCTTTCCCTTCGACAAGGATCGGGTCAAACGCCTGAATCCCGAGGCGATGGAGCGTGGGAGCGCGGTTAAGGAAGATCGGGTGCTCCCGGACGACCTCTTCCAGGAAGTCCCAGACTTCGGGACGCTCCTGCTCGTGCCATTCCTTGGCCACCTTCATGCTCGGAACCAGCCCTTCCTTCTCCAGCTTGTGGAAGATGAAGGGCTTGAAGAGCTCGAGGGCCATCTTCTTGGGAAGGCCGCACTGGTTGAGCTTGAGCTCGGGGCCGACGACGATGACCGACCGGCCCGAGTAGTCGACGCGCTTGCCCAGGAGGTTCTGGCGGAACCGGCCCTGCTTGCCCCGGAGCGACTCGCTCAGGGACTTGAGGGGACGCCGGTTGGCTCCGAGATGGACCCGGCCGCGCTTGCCGTTGTCGAACAGGGCGTCGACCGCTTCCTGGAGCATCCGCTTTTCGTTGCGGATGATCAGCTCGGGAGCCCGCAGCTCGATGAGCTTTTTCAGCCGGTTGTTCCGGTTGATCACCCGGCGATACAGGTCGTTGAGGTCCGAAGTGGCAAAGCGCCCGCCGTCCAGACGGACCAGGGGGCGCAGATCGGGCGGGATGACCGGAATCACATCCAGGATCATCCACTCCGGCCGGTTGCCGGACTTCTTCAAGGCCTTGAAGACCCGGAGGCGCTTGGAATACCGGAGGCGCCGCTGCTGGGACGTCTCCTTCTTCATCGCCTTCCGCAGGCGGTCGGCTTCCTTTTTGATGTCGATCTTTTCGAGGAGGATCTTGATGGCTTCGGCCCCGATGCTGGCCTCGAATTTGTCGCCGTACTTTTCCCGGGCTTCCTTATATTCCTCTTCGCCCAGGAGCTGCTTTTCCTTGAGCGGCGTGTCCCCGGAGTTGAGGACGATGTAGGATTCGAAGTAAAGAACCTTCTCCAGGTCCTTGATCGAGAGGTCGACGACCAGGCCGATCCGGCTCGGGGGGGATTTGAAGAACCAGATGTGGGCCACCGGAGAGGCCAGCTGGATGTGGCCCATCCGCTCCCGGCGGACCTTGCTCTTGGTGACTTCAACGCCGCAGCGCTCGCAAATGATGCCGCGGTATTTCATCCGTTTGTACTTGCCGCACAGGCATTCGTAA
>Ga0209287_10000892_pt1 | contig 16227 bp, 13 predicted proteins | sample PPLLak3cmMay2015_2_FD_187255 | JGI IMG/M metagenome (GOLD analysis project Ga0209287, IMG submission 187255) | Freshwater sediment microbial communities from Prairie Pothole Lake near Jamestown, North Dakota, USA - PPLs Lake P8 Core (1) Depth... | ecosystem: Environmental > Aquatic > Freshwater... | reverse complement strand
TGCTTCACGTACAATGAGGGTAGAGGCAGCAATGTCAGTAACACGAATGTACTCCTTACCAACAACATAGAAATCCAACGCGCCGACAGTAACCATACACATCTCCAAGGAGGAACAACCTAGAGAGCGCACATAATCTTTCTGAGACAAAGAAAGAGTGAGTTTATCAAAATTTTTGCCGAGAGCAAGAGATGAAAGAATGTCTTTATCAGGAAAATCAGGAACACAAACACGTTTTTTATTGAGAAAGGCACCATGTTTTTTTTCTGCAATAAAAACATCTCCAGTTGGAATGTTCTTAACTATTCCATATTCGACATCACTAAGCATGGATTTTCCTATGCCCAAAGAAACCGAATAAATAGGTATGCCCCTGCAAGCATTACGCGTACCATCAACAGGATCCAACACAAAAGTATATTCACCACCATAATCAACAAAACCAGCTTCCTCGCTCAAAAGATTAACTTTAACATCTGATTTCTCTAGAAGAGCCAATGCAACGTCTTCAGCAATTTTATCAATGTACTTTGTTGGGGTTCCATCAGCACCAATGCCAATACTGGTACCTAATTTATGAAACTCAGTTGAATACGATTTCCTAACCTTGCTACAGGTTTTGTCAACAATTTTATGAGCCAATAACTTTATTTCCTCATCCATAAGACAAGCCTACACGTTTATGCCTATATAAGATAGAAACCAACCTACATATAGTGTAACGGCAACCATTATCAATGCAGCAATCACAACTCCAATAAATATTGTTATAAGAGATTTGGAAAATTTTAAACCAAACAGATATGCGATAAGAGCACCTGTCCAACCGCCAGTGAATGGTATAGGTAAAGCAACAAAAACTAACAAGCCAAGATACTCATATTTTATTATCTTGCTATTTGCTTTCTTCCTTGTTCTAGCAAAAAGCCAATCCATGATTCTAACCCAAAACTTGTATCTACGCAAAAACTTCTCAACATGTTGAAAAAACAGAAGTATAAACGGCATTGGCAACATATTCCCAGCTACAGCCAATGGAAAAGCCTGCCACCAATTCCAGTGCAACTCCAACATAGAATATGGTACAACGTACCTTGCTTCAATCCAAGGCAACATAGAACCAAAAAATATCTGAAACCATTGAGGAAACATATCAAACATATTATTACTCACCAACGAACTTGCCAAATCCTTTTGAACCTAGCATTTCGTTTTCTTCTATAAGTTTTTCCCCACGAACAAAAACATATTCAGGAAATATAGCTGCCATTCCTTCATACGGCATCCAACCACATTTAGAATGAAGATTTTCTGATTTGAGTTTACATTCTTTATCTAGATCTACCACGATGAAATCAGCATCTCTTCCAACCTCAATTCTCCCCTTAGGAATGTTAAGTAGTTCTGCCGGTTTCTCACAGAGAAGTGAAATCAACCTTTGAAAAGAAAGTTTTTCTTTCTGGACCATATACAAAAACAATGGAAACATTGTTTCCACACCAGGAACTCCAGATGGAGCGGCATCAAATTCTTTATCTTTTTCTTCAATAGTGTGAGGTGCATGATCTGATTCAAGGATATCAACAGAACCATTTTTAAGGGCAGTAAATAAAGCCTCTCCATCAAAATTGGTTCTAAGCGGAGGGTTTACTTTGTAATTTGATTGTGGCTTTAAATCGTCTTGCGCTGAGAACAAAAGATGATGAGGCGTAACGCCACAACTAATATTTTTTGAGCGTTTTCTTAGCAACTCAATTCCTTCAAGAGATGAAAGATGACAAATATGTATTTTAGTATCAGTTCCCTTTGATGTTTTAATTATATTTTTTATTGCATTTTCCTCACATTCAGCAGGGCGAGAATTCATGTGGTCAACAAGATTATTCTCTTTCAAATTGTGTCTAACTAGACAATTATTGTCTTCAGCATGAATCAAAACAGGTTTATTTGTCGATTTAATCCTATCAAACGTTTCTTTTAGATTATCTGAGCTGAATTGCAAAGAATTTGTAGTACCACCCAGGTATATCTTGAAACCACAGCATTTCTTAGCTAACTCTTTGATATTTTTTATATTGCCGTCTGTAACGCCTGCGTAAACACCAAAATCAACATACGATTTTTTACCGGCTGAAATAATTTTATCTGAGATGGTTTGTAATGTTGTCGTCTGCGGAATTGTATTTGGCATATCAAAAACACAGGATATGCCGCCATACGCTGCGGCCATGGATCCAGTAGAAAAATCTTCTTTATGTGTCAAACCAGGATCTCTAAAATGAACATGGATATCTATGCCTGCGGGAAGAATGATTTTACCTCTAAAATTGTAATGTTCATCTCCCTTCAGTATTTTTTTGACAGCAGATATCTTACCATCATCTACGCCTATACAACATTGCTCAAAATTTCCATTGACATATGTTTTACCTTCAAGCGTCAGATCCATCGAGTTTCTTCTCCTTAACTTCTCCGTTTGGTTTTATTTCTGTGAATATCTGCCCACTAAACTTGTATATTTTTGTATTTTTATCAAACCAAGCATCAGGCATCAAACCAGCCTTCATACAAGTATTAGATAAAAACTCTTCCTTATCCCAATCTTGCTCAACAGGTACCTGCGGCAACAAAAGACCCTTATAGAAACCCTGCTCAACAATAAGACCATCTCGCCCAATCTTGATCTGGGACAGATAATCATTTGGTTGTTTTACTTTGATCAACTCTGGTTTTGTTAAAATAGTAACCTCAATGATTATGTTTTTAAGTTCATCATCGCCGAGTGGAGGGAATCGAGGATCTTGAGTTGCAGACTGAGCAGATTCAATTATCGCATCTTTCAATGACATAACTGGCAGAGGTATACCTATACACCCTCTCAAATCGTGCTCAGGAAATGTATGGATTGTGACAAAAACCCCTAGTTTCTGATTAAAAACCTCATCCAAATCATTCGTTGGCATCTTTCTGTGTTTTACAAACAACTCGATAGTATTTCTCGAAAATCGAACAGCTTTTGTCCCATTATCCTGACTGAGCATATTAAAAGTATTTACTATACCATTAAATAAAATTTGGTTAGGATTGTACCTAACCATATTTTAGTTTATTCTGTTTCTTTCATTAGAGTAATGTCAAATGTTTTAACAGTTTCACCGGCCATTATTTCAAGTTCGCGGCTAAAAGTATATGTAACATTCTCGTCATCTTCTGTAACGATTTGCTCAACAGACACATTATAAGTACCGGGAGTTAACTCAATGAAATATGCCCCGTCACCATCAGATTGCGTTGAGCTGCTCACCGCAGTGTTGTTATTAACGAAAATATCTTTTAGGAAATCGATGCTAATATTTGCAATTTTTACACCACCGTATTTAGTAACACCACTGACATTAACTGATTCTTTTTTGAGGGGTATATCAAAGTTTTTAGTTTCTTCGCCGATATTTAGTTTTAGCTTGTCGGAAAAAGAATACAAAACCGTCTGTTCTTGTTTTTTACTCGCTGAAACGTTATAACTACCAGGAGTTAGTTCGATAGAATAGGAGCCGTTATCAGATTTTACAGACTTTTGTTCTGCCGTATTGTTTTGTACGGATCTGTCAGGCAAGAAAACAACTGAGACATCGTCTATGTTTGTTATTTCGTATTTAGTATAACCACTTACTGCGACTGGTGTTAAACCGATTGAAATGTTCAGTTTTGTAGTCTTATTCTCTTCTAACGCGACTTCTTCAACTCCAACATATTGAGGCAGTTTAGTGACGTTAATGATATATTGACCGTAGACTAGTTCAGTGAACTTGTAGTGACCATTTGCATCTGTTTGCATAGTATCAATAAAGATCCTGTCAATTGTTTCTCCACTAAATCCGGTTTTATTATAAGTAAGATTTACTGTTACACCTGACATCTGTTCCCCGGAATCATACTCATCGTTTCCGTTCCTATCATAATAAACAGTTCCTTCTATAGCAGCATCCTTTGGTTTCGAAATGTTATAATATGTATCACCTGGGAGAAGTTTTGCTAGACCATCATGAATAACAAAACCCTCTTTGGTTTCTGCTCTAACAATATATAAACCAGGCATTAAACCAGATTTATTGAAATAACCGTTTTTGTCAGTTGTTAGACTAGCTCTCTCAATTAAAGTTTGACCGTTGTCTTGAAGCTCTTGCAAAGTTACATTTATATCAGATAACGGCTCATCAACAGACAGATTATATGCCGTGTTGTTATCCGCATTGAGATGGACATATCCTTTTACACTTGCCGGGTCAATTGATATATTGAGAAGACGATTGTAATTGTTGGATTTTCGCATGGCATCATCATCAGATATCGGGTATAAAATCTGGTCTGTTGTACTATTAAAAGTCACGTTTTTCAATATCACGTCATCTCTAAATGAATATCTGCGAACCTGAAGTTTGGCACCGGCAGGAGCAATTAAACTAAAATTACCACCCCTAGTGGAAGTTGAGTCATGATCAATAGCAAAAGTAGTATTATAGTGATCTAAATCCTTCTGAACGACTACTATCGCATCGAAAGAATTGTTCATAAATGTAATACTGCCATTAACATAAGCACCCTCATAGTATTTAGCTATAATAACTGGCACCTTATTTGTATAATATGCGCCCTTTGTTACATTTGATGCGTATTCGGCATAGAAATGCCTCATGTTAATACAAGGTATTTGGTAATTAGGCTCACTCTTGCTTCCCGATTCTCCTGAAGATGGGCCTATATATGTCCTATAAAACATAGTGTCAAAATATGCATCTTTATAGTACGTTTTTGTATTAACAGGCGGATCATTTCTCAACTCATCTGTACTCAAATTTTTAAGTTCGTTATATGTATATTCCTTATTTTTTTGTGTAACATACTTTGCCTGTATGAAATCATCCTCAGGGTTACCATCAGCTCTTCCACTTGCTATCAACATCAACAGACTTTTATCTGCTAAAAAACCAAATATGTTGAAAATTTGTTTATCATAACCCTCTACACCATAATATCTAATGCTGTAACCAGTAGCATCCTGAAGGTCGTGATAAAGCCAGGTAATGCCTTCATCATCTAAGTTTTCAACAAGAAGTTTTGTGACATCGTGATAAAAAGCATTAGCAGGCCATTGACCACCAACTCTCCAATCTTTACTAAGTTCCTCGTTGTAATCCTCTCCGATTGGGGCATCATAAGATGGGGAAATAGTTGGGTCCTCAGTCCAATTTACTATTTTAGACGAATTTGTCTGACCAAGGGATTTATTCAAAATCTGAACGACCTTATCAGAAAGTTGATTATTGTTGTCTGCAAGATTGCCCTCCAATAATCTTATTATCCATACCGCAATTGCCTCTTCTTCGCTAGTGGCTGTATGGAAATTAGAGGCAGGTGGTATACCATCCTGGAAGTTATCCGCAACTGTCGGATGCCCCCCAAGGGCAACTGCATAAAAACCATAGTCCCACCATGAAATAAACCCGGGTCTTTTAGCAGGATCTTGAATGTCAATATCTTGTTTATTAAGCCAGTTGTAAGCATCAGTCCAATAAGTTTCTTTAGGATGATCTAAACCGAATGCCCCTGAGAAGTTTTTCCCAAAAAAATCGGCTTTTTTATTACCTGGAACTGCCGCATCAAAAGCAAGATACACATTTGGTAAAACAACTAAGAAAGCAACAAAAAGGATACCAAATATATGAAGAACTTTTACTCCACGCCTTATACCGTGAAATCCGCCGCCTGCGCCTCTTACATTACGTATCATCTGTTTATAATCGATCTTATCAATAACCATCCATACTACAAAACCACACAATATTGCTACCGGTGGCACCAAATCGTTTAGAAAACGACCAGCTGTGCCAAGAAGCCACACATCAACAAGGAATAAAACAATTATGAAAAGATAATCTCTACGTTGCTTATCCTTATAGTAATAATATATGAGAAAGACCAAACCAACCCATGCTATCCAATAAAGAGCTGGACCAAAAGACATGACTGTGTTACTGATGGCAGAAGTTGATGCCTCAGCAATAGTCATTGATACCTTAGAGCCGTAAATTCCAGAACCATATAATATATCAGAAAGTGAAGTCAAGGGCGAAAGAAACGGAAACATTGAAGAAAGGTCTCTGACGAAATAAAGAAATATTAAACCTATTACAGCAAAAATGAATATAGCTGACAAGGAAATAGTCCAAGGTGTTTTCTTAATGCCGAAAATTATATATGCTAGACCAAAAGCTGCTAGTATGAAACACAAAAATAAAGATAGTTCTGGTCTAAATCCTCCAACAATCGATGCACGGACGGGCAAATATATTAGATAACCTGCAAAGAAAATAATTAAAGAACTACGAATAACTCTAGTTTCTATTTTATTAGTATAAATATCGATTAGTAGTTGTACGACGACATAAACTGCTATTACTGCATATACAAAACGTGATTCTACCCACGTCATATTAAGAGCGGCTAAAAAAATTCCTGCTAAAAGAGCATATAATATAGATTTGGTTGAATCTTTATCTTTTATACTTTTTATCAAAAATAGATAAATTAAGAAAAATAGTAAAAGGTTTAAAGAATCGTGGTCAAACAGAGAGTAAGATGAACCGTGTCCTGACCCAAGATGGATAGGTATTAAAGCGATAAGAAATGCTGCGATAAGTCCGGCTTTTTTATTGAAAAGTATTTTGCCTATAAAATAAACTGGAAATACGAGTAAAGCACCAAATAACGCTGGTACGAACTGCATCGAATAACCGACTGCATCAATTTCATTCATAAATGGTAAGAGTAGTCTACTAAAACCTATGGCCATCATGTTTAAAAATGGCGGACGACCACCACTTTTACCAAGGGGGTAACTGAGAAGAGGATCGTTATTGCTATAGAATTGGTAATGCCCCTTATCTGCTCCGAAAAGTGTTTCATTTACTATTCTCATGTTATAATATGGGTCAGGACCTGATAAGTAAAATTTGTCTAGACCGGTTCCATCAGGGTTATAAGAAACGCCTGAAGTTATGTTAAAATATGAATTTAAAAATAATACCAATAGAAATATGAAAATCAATGCTGTTGCAACCCACCAATTATTCTTTTTAAACGTAAATAATTTTTTTCTAGGTTTTACTTCTTCTGTGATGTGCTTTGGTTCAACAGAAGTTATATTCCGTAATTGTGCTCTTTTTCTCATAGTTTCACCAAGGAATAATTCACACTCGTAAATCAGTGGTCTTATAAATAACTTATCTAGAATAAGAGGGGCATTATAAGGATGATAATAACCTTGAGATACAGGGTGCTATTTTGACTTTGCTGAAATCAGTTTTAATGGTATCTGTAGAAATAATTTCATTGCACCCTGCTGAGACTAATTTTTTAATTGCATCTCCTGCAAATAAGCCATGGGTACATGCTACTAAAACTTGTTTAGCGCCTTGTTTTTTAAGCTCTTTTATTGACTGTGCCATTGTGCCACCTGTTGAAATAATATCATCGATTATAGCTACTTTCTTATCTTGTGCATCTAGGTTTTTTGGTTTTATTTTAACTGTTGTACCGTCTATACGAGTTTTTTCCATATAATCAAAATCACAGTCTATTATTTTTGATGCTTGTTTTGCTCTTTCAAGGGCGCCTTTATCTGGTGCAAGAACCATATTAACATCTTTTTCTTTGAGATATTTTGCTAGTTCTGGAACTGCGGAACAACTAAAAGCCGAAACAGAAAAAAAATCAAGTATGTGCTCTTTATGTGGATCGACTGTGATTATCCTGTCAGCATTTTGACTGATTAGATTTGCAATAGTTTTAGCACTTATTGGCTCTCCATTTTCAAATTTTTTATCCTGCCTACCATAACCCATATAAGGTATAATTACAGTGATTTTATCTACTCCGGCCTCCTGCACGGCATTCTGAAGAAGAAACAATTCTATTATATTTGGATCAGGATAAGTCGTCTGTACTATTACTACATCTTCACCAGACATATCATCCATTATTCGTACATATAACTCATCATCTGGAAAACGTTTAGATATAACTTTTGCTAGATTAGCATCTAGTTCTTTTGATAAATCTTCTGCAACTGTTTTTGAGGCGGTTCCACCAACTACATACATAATTTAACAATACTTTGAATGGAAAATGTGTTTTTAGGGGTTTCGAAATTTCGTAAGAAAGTTTTTATAATGACTTATGTTTAATTCTTTAAGTAGGATGTGGATGTAATGCAGTTAACCAAAATGTTATCTATGCTGATTTTTTCTTTTTTATTATTATCAGAACTGTTTTTCATAAACAATGTTGCACGCGCAGAGGACGATATAGCGAACGATATAGATGCTAATTTTAATATCGAAATGATAAGTGCAACTGATTTTAAAATAAATGTAGACTTTGTTGTTAATAAACTAACTTTGAGTGGAAGTGAAACCGTCTATACTGGAGACGATATAAAAACGATAGCAAGTAGCAACCCTGAAATGCTTGGCGCTATAAAACATGAATTGCAGATATTGCTATACAACACTGTAACTAAAACATTTAATACAACCAAAACCAACAAGAATGCAGTTATTTCTGCTTCAAGTGTGTTACCAACCTATGATAATAATAAATTTTATAACACTTTTACAGTAAATCTCAGCTCAACATTTTTTGGTATGAAACAAACGGTAAACACCCATGATTTTTTGAATGGCGTATTAAACATGGGTGCCAAAGTAAATTATGATATAAATTTACAAGCAGAAATTGGGTGGGACAATACTTATAATATTATATTACCTGCCACCACATATTGTCCATTTACAAGTGGGAGCGTATCTGGCAATAGAATACAATGGGAAGTCAAAAACGGCGATGGGAAGCAAAATAGCACATTGGCCAAGATGACAATTCAGGTGAAAGAACCTGCATCACCTATTCCAAAAACTGAGAACATCGAACTAGAATTTAATTTGGATGCTGAAAATACGGAAAAAACTATTTTGAAAACAGACATTATAGCGAAAACTATAGACATAAGTAAATATAACGCATCGCCGGCTTTTATAACTAATTTAAATTTTTTATCAGCCGATGGAATTAGATTATTAGCAGAAAACGAGTTTGTATCATGGGACAAGATATATGAGATGACGATAAAACCTTTGGAAGATAGTATTGTATCAAAAATTGAGAGTTCGTCCTTAAATCAAACACTTGACATGATATTTAGTTGGGATCTTGATACGACGACGAACTGCTCGGAACCATATACTATCTCATACATGGACGATAATCCACCGGTAAAAGCCGAGTTTACAGACAATAGTATAAACCTTAAGATTTGCAACATACCAAGCAGAGCGTTATTTGGATTGAGCAATGCTGGTGCGACAGCAAATATCTCCTCAACCGATATCAATTTCGGCGATAAACTAAATGAAATAGGATACGCCTACACCGGCTTCTTCCATTTACCAAACAATATAACATTATCGGGAGAAAATATATACAGATGGAATTCGAGTAAACCAATATCTGGTAAAATTGAATCTCATGGCCCAGATTATGATAATGAGGAAATAGAGACTGTTGTAAAAATTGAGATAGGTAGCACAGATCTGAATTTGTTTAGTTTTTTCACAGGAAAAACAGAGTTAATGCTTGGATTGTATCTGGAGGAAATGCAAAATTGTAGCGTTATAGCCTTGCCTCCTGAGTTTCATTTACCTGAAAAGTTATCAATACGGTATTTGAACTCAGATGCCATAAGATTGTGCATTGAAGAAAATGTTTTCACCGCAGATAATATAACTACTTTTTTAAATAATAAAAAACAGCTTTTTAATAGCGAGTTGCCCAATATATTACCTGGTTTGAAAGTCGATGGGTACAGTGACAGAGGGGAATTTGATAGAACCCTTTCATGGGATAGAGACGTAAGAAAAATGGATGCTGACCTGCCGATTAAAGTTGCTTCATACGCCCATAGCTCGTATACTGCTAATTTCGGGGTTTCTTTTTCACCGCCAAAGTTCGATTTTTCGGATATGAATTTTAATTTTGTTGGGCAAGAAAAACAAAAAATTACATATAGAATTGTTTTCCCAAAAGGATTGTCATCTATAGAATATGATGATCCATTGGGTAGAGCAGTTATAGGCAAAACTGATGATGATAGGTACTATTTGGATGTTGCTTTTGATGTTAATGAATCTGGTGTATCTACTACATTAACATGTAAAATGGTTCCGTCTCCATTATTTATGTTAAGCATCTTTATGCCTTGCATTCTTAGCCTAGTTATCTTCATTATTCTGATAGTAGTAATTATTGTCATTAGGAGAAAGAGGAAGTTTGGTGGTAAGAAGCCTAAAGCCAGAAAAGATGAGGAAGAGTTTGATGGCTATGAAGAACAGGATTATTATGTGCCTCCTCCACCGCCACCGTCATCTAGATAAAAAAATTTATTTTATTTTCTAATTATTTTTGGTAAAAATTTTATAAGAGCAGGGATGTTTTTAAGCAGTGGTTTTGCCAGTTTTGACGGATAATCGATATCACCATATTTGGATATGCTTTCTGTGATTTTTGATTCTTGAAATTTTATTACGTATCTATCTAATTGTTCGTCTGTTAAGTTTTTAAAAATATTTCTGAATTTCATCCCAATTTTAATTTCTTTACCAATTTCATTGTTACATAACTTGTGGTATTTTTTTAAGCGCTTGTTACCGAAATCGTTTTTTTGTAATGCATCTAAAGCCACTGAGGAACAATGATTAGCACATATTAACCCCGTATATATCCCGCCGCCTGACGTTGGTTTAACTTGTGCTGCAGCATCTCCCACTAGCATAACATTTGATTCTGTTGTTTTTCTCAGGGACCCTAATGGCACGGCCCCTCCTGTTTTTCTAATGATGTCCATGTTTTTCAAATATGGCTTTATATTTTTGTTTTTTAGGAAATTTGAGAAATAATAGTTTGGTGGATGTGGTGCATCTTGGTTTACGCAAAGGCCCATTCTTGCTTCTGATCCTTGTTCGTTGGTTGGTATTATCCATGCAAAAAATCCTGGAGCAATGTTTTTTCCAACAAAGATTTCTACAAAATCTGGTTCCAGATTTGTACCTGTTATTTCTGCGCCGATCCCATTTAGGAATTCTACGGGCCTTGGTAGATTGAAGCTTTCTCTGGTTTTTGAAAAAGGCCCGTCTGCACCAATTAACAAGCTGCAGCTTATATCATTATTTTGTTTTGTTTTTAATTCGATATGATTATTTTGTTTTTTTGCTGAGATGATTTTGTTTTCTAAAAAAACCTCTGCCCCTTTTTCCATAGATTGATTGATGATTTCCCTGTCAAATTTAGGTCTATGTATAACAAAAGCATGGGTTTTGTTTCCACCGATGGTCAAAATATTTCCTGATGGTGAATGGATGTTTGCTCCTTTGATTTTGTTTTGTACAACCAGTTTTTCTGAAATATTAGTTAGCTGAAGAGGACGCGGTGTTACGAGCCCTGCGCATTTAAGCGGCTCACCGATATGTTCATGTTCTTCGAATATCGCTACTTTGTATCCGTCTCTTGCTATTATTTTAGCTACATGCCCGCCTATGGGCCCACCGCCAACTATTGCAACGTCGTATTTTTTCATGATTAAGTAATTGGTATAATTCCAAAGATTTATAATGGAATCGCAGATTCGATGGCTGTGGAATCGGTTACTTTATTTGTTGGTATTTTAATATTCATAATAACATTAGAGATTACCATATTTTTACTTCTTAAAAATAAAAAACGTAGACATGAGGACGAGAGTAAAACAGAGGTAAAGAAAAACGGTTTGCTATGCCGTTTTGTTTTGGATATTAAAGGCGATAAAATCGGTGAGAGTGTCGCTATAAACGACGACATGGTTATAGTAAAAGCTGGTAGCAGATACCTTGGTGTACCTCTTAAACACATAGAGGAAGAAGAAAAAACATTATTAGTGAAAGGGCTGCTGGATTTTAGTAAAGCCGAAGAAATCGGAGAAAAGTGGCGGCAAGAATCTTTTAAGGAAATAGATCATTCCAAGGATGTAGAAGGCAAAGTAGATGGACTTTGAATACAAAATGGTTATTGTTACCCGCCAGGATTTGAAGCTTTCACCTGGAAAACTTGCTGCACAGGTTGCTCATGCCGCTGTTAATTGTGCGTTAGAAACTAAAAAAACTAATTCTAAGTGGTTTAACAAATGGCAGAGCAGGGGCAGTAAAAAAGCTGTTGTAAAAGTTGATTGTGAAGAAGATTTTTATCCACTTAAGGAAAAAGCTGAGCAACTAAAAATTGTGACAAGCCTCATTGTTGATGCTGGTCACACAGAGATACCTGAAGGAACAAAAACGGTTTTGGGAATTGGGCCAGCACCCGATAATATTATAGATAAGGTAACCGGAAATTTGTCACTTTTATAAATTGTAAAAAATCTGGAAGAGATATCTCTCTAGATATGCTTTTATCTTGTTATTCTTCTGAATGCGACTTTTTTTCTATTGGTACAACGCCAGTCATTTTTTCTGCGATTACGTTAGTAATTGATGTGTTTGGATCTATCACATATTTTGTGTTATTTTCAAGTGAAAATTGTACTGTTTCAAGTTTTTTGTACATCTGGGCTTCGTTTCTGAAGTATTTCTGAATTGCGGTATTTACTTTCTCTATTTTGGCTGCTTCTGCTTCTGCTACTTTGACAATTGCTAGGGCTCTGCCTTCAGATTCAAGAATAGCTGCTTGTTTCATGCCTTCTGCTTTTTTTATTTCTGCTCGTCTAAGACCGTCTGCCTGTGTTTCAGCTGCTGTTGCATAGTCAATAGCTGCCTGTTTTTCGTTTTCAGCTTTCACAACTTTGTTCATTGTGTCTTGTACGTCTTTCGGCGGATCGATTTCTTTGAGTTCTGTACGTACTACTTCGATTCCCCAGTTTGCTGTTTCATTACGAAGTGTACTCATAAGCTCATTGTTTATTCTGTTACGATCGCTGTTTGCTTCATTTAAATTAAGAGTGCCGATGATGTTACGAAGTGTTGTACGTGCAAGATTTACAATCTGGTATTTGTAGTCATAAACATTGTATTGAGATGCTTTTACAGATTCGATGTCTGACTTCACTTTGAAATAAACTTGAGCATCAACCTGTGCGTTTAGTTTGTCTTTTGTAATGATAGTTTGTGGTTCAGCATTCACCATCATTTCTGTAATGTTAACTTTTACCATCTTCTCTGCAACAGGTATAATCCAGGCTAAACCAGGTTCTTTGCATCTGTTATATTTTCCCCATCGCTCTACAAGTGCACGATGTGTTGGTCTGACTGTTCTAAATCCAACAAAAACAAACCATAACAATAGCGCCACTAAAATTATCCACCCTGCCATACCAATTAACTCCAACCGTATCACCTCAAATTTCGTAACATAAAACTGTATATAAATTATATTATAGATTTGCTAATAATTATGCCGAAACATTATTAGAATATAACAAGTTTTATTTTACTAAATGAAACAACAAATAAGATTACTTGGTATTGACGATTCTCCTTTTACATTTACTGAGAAATATGTGACAGTAATTGGTGTTGTGATGCGTGGTGGAGAATATCTCGAATGCGTTTTGAAAAATCAAGTTGAAGTTGATGGATCTGATGGTACTTATGTTTGTAAAGAGATGATAAGAAATACGCGACATAGAAAACAGTTGAAAGCTATGATGCTTGATGGAATTACACTCGGCGGTTTCAACGTGATTGATATAGAAGAGATATATGCCGATACGAAACTACCAGTTGTAACAATTACAAGAGATAAGCCTGATTTTGAAAAAATAAAGAAAGCTCTGCAGAAAAATTTCGATGACTGGAAGAGACGATTTGATTTGATAAAAAAAGGAAAGCTCCATAGTGTGAAAACGTTGCATAACCCTATTTATGTCAAGTGTGTGGGCATATCTTTAGAGGAGGCAAAAGAAATAATAAAGATTTCTACTATAAGGGGTGTCGTACCAGAGCCTATAAGGATAGCACATCTAATAGCATCTGGTATAACAAAGGGTGAATCATATGGTAAAGCCTAAAGCAAAGGTCGATAGTAGTAAATGCCTTGCATGTTGCGGATGTATCTCTGTTTGTCCCCAGGATGCAATCGTTTGGTGTAGCGGCAAAGCTTTTGTTGATAAAGATGAGTGTATAGGCTGTTCTATATGTATGAAAACCTGTCCTGTTGGTGCAATTAATCAGGAGGTTTACTAGTTATGAAATATGATGTTGTAGTTGTTGGTAGCGGCCCTGCTGGTAGTGTTACCGCTCGTTTTGCTGCGGAAGCTGGTGCCAAGGTTCTGGTTTTGGAAAGAAGATCAGAGGTTGGCGTACCTGTTCTCTGCGGCGAAGGAATCAGTCGTAAGATAGACAAATGGGATATGCTGGATGGAACTCGTTGGATAGCTGGCAGGATGGATGGTGCACGCATCTATTCCCCTAATGGCACAATGGTGAAGCTTTCAGCCGATAAAGCTGGTAATGAAACAGGGTACGTAATTTATAGAGATATTTTCGACCAGGAATTAGCTAAAAGAGCGATGAAAGCCGGTGTAAAATATCAGATGAACGCGCAGGTTTCTGGTCTTACAAAAGAAAAAAATAAGATAAAAGGTGTGAAGGCTAAACATTTCGATGATGAGTTTGAAGTCGAAGCAGATATTGTTGTTGGTGCTGATGGTGTTGACTCGAAAGTTGGGCTGTGGGCAGGCATTAATACGACTTTGAAACCAGCTGATCTTGAGACGTGTGCTCAATATACTTTAGCCGGGATTGATTGCAACGAGGGTTATTGTGATTTTTACCTTGGCCAAAAAATTGCTCCTGGTGGGTACGTCTGGGTTTTCCCAAAGGGAAAAGATGTTGCAAACGTAGGAATAGGAATACTAGCAAGTCTAAGCGAACCAGGCATGGCTAAAAAACTTCTTGATACTTTCATCTCTGCTCATCCTGGTTTGAAAAAAGGCAGGCCACTGCGTTTCTTAGCGGGTGCAGTACCTGTTTCTATGCCGGTTGAAACAGTGCGTGACAACCTTGTTTTAGTTGGTGATGCCGCAAGACACGTTGATCCTATAACCGGTGGTGGGTTAACACATTGTCTTGAAGGCGGTAAAATGGCTGGTGAAGTAATAGGTAAAGCAGTTGATAAGCAAAATTTCAGTAAAGAATTATTAATTGAGTATGAGAACCGCTGGAAAGAATCGTTTGGTAAAAAAATAAAGAGAAACTATGTTGTAAAAGAGATAATGCTCGATATGGATGATAAAACATTTAACATGCTGGCTGACTCTTTGAAAGATTATAATTTTGATGAGATAAGTACGTTGAGTCTTGTGAAGGCTTTGGTTTTAAAACATCCGTCTCTTTTGAAGAGGTTGGCGCCGCTTATAAAAGCGGCAACTGTGTGAGGCGTTATTATGAAGTGGGGTCTTGTATGTAAACCTGGTGCGAAGAGTACTATTTCTCTAGCAAAAGATGTGTATGATTTTTTGATGGAAAACGGGGATGTTTTTGCTGAAAAGAGTTTTGCTGAAGAAACAAAAATAAAGGGATGCTCTTTAGAAGAGATCAACAAAAAATCAGATATTGTTGTGGTACTTGGCGGGGATGGTACTATACTTTGGACTTTGCAGGGTGTGGATAAACCGATTTTTGCAATTAATTCAGGTGGCATGGGTTTTCTTGCAGAGGTTGAATCAAAATATGCGATTGGTGGTTTAAAACAAGTTATCGAGGGAAAATACAACATAGAGGAACGGGCTAAATTAAAAATTACTGTGGATGGAAAACGGCTGCCTGATGCCATGAATGAGGTTACTGTTCAAACAGCGCGTATTGCTAAGATAATGTATCTTCAGCTTTTTGTTGAAGGTGAGCGTTTTGAAAGTCTTGGTGCAGATGGAATAATAATTGCTACACCAACTGGCTCAACTAGTTATGCTTTGAGTGTTGGTGGTCCTATAATGGATCCTTCGGTTAACGCGATGGTTATAGCGCCTCTGGCACCTTTTAGGTTATCTGCCAGGCCGTGGGTTGTACCGCTTGATAAAAAAATCGGTGTAAAAATTTTACCGCAAACAAAAGAATCCAAACTTGTTATAGATGGAAATTATTCTCAGAATGT
>Ga0209287_10000884_pt1 | contig 16336 bp, 14 predicted proteins | sample PPLLak3cmMay2015_2_FD_187255 | JGI IMG/M metagenome (GOLD analysis project Ga0209287, IMG submission 187255) | Freshwater sediment microbial communities from Prairie Pothole Lake near Jamestown, North Dakota, USA - PPLs Lake P8 Core (1) Depth... | ecosystem: Environmental > Aquatic > Freshwater... | reverse complement strand
CCCTTGAAAATCGACAATGACCACCGGCTCGTTTCCAACAACCCAGGCGTCATGGCCCGAAGTGAGCAAAGAAACATCACCAGGCCGACACTCAAACTCGTTTCCGTCGTCCATTCGAACCTTCAGCACACCCGAGACATGATACTGAAAATGCGGTGCTTCGCAACTCTTTGTTTTAGCAATAGGCTGGACTGAGGTTGCCCATCTCCAACTAGGCTCAAAGATTCCCCGGCCAATGATCGCACCGCCGATCTTTATGAGTTCCAGCCGTCCTTTCGGGAAATTTCGAACCTCATCAGGCTTCCCAAAGCTCTTCACTTCGACTTTCTCCATAATGCACCTCCTGTTTTCCTATTATGTTTTTAACGTTGCATCCTTTCGACCTTTCCCATTTTTAAATGAGACATGGCCCACATTCTTCCCTGATTTATTAATATATTTTAACGCACCCGTTGTAGGAGATGTATGGGGTGATTCATGTATTTTAAAATTGCTTGTACTGGATTTTATGATCAATCAGGGTGTGCACTGTGCTTTGGGCGTTCTTAAACAGAAAGAAGCCGAAGGTTAAAAACAGGATAGGAGCCGAGACTACTTGGCAAAAATGGAAAGCGGAGTGAATAATTTAAGACCTGATCCTTCTAATCTATAGTTTCATACAGGTATAAACTTAACAAATCAATCATGCCGCTAGGGGATATTATCTTATTATGAGGTTTTGAAGAACCGAAATTTGTTTAGAATAGCCACTGTAGTATTTAACAACGAGTTCACCTGGAGCGTAAGCGATCCGGTGGAACGCTTAGTTCGGTGTTCTTTCGATAGAAACCGACAAAGAACGCCTTTCCCTTCTTGAGTGGTATCGAGTCTGTCTTGATTTGTTGAAGTCCAAAGGTGTTACACATGCGAGAGAATTCAGAAGGCGATACCAGATTTAGAATCGGCGCAAGGAGTTCGAGGCTCTTATAACGCGTGGCAGTTACTGGTGCCGATTCGGGAGTGGGCAGCTGGAGGACCACCACGAGAACTGCTCCGGGAGCCAGACACCGAGCGATGTTACCCAGCGCGACCTCCACGTTCACATACTCAAAAACGAGCGCGGCAAACACCATCGATACAGGGTTGAATTCGAAATCCGGGGCAGTGATATCGGCCTCGATCAACTCCAGATGTGGAATTTTGTCAGAAAACCGTTCCTTGAGGACCGCAAGGTAGGCGGCGTTGACGTCGACGCCTACGGCCCTGTGAGTGTGTGCGTGATCTATGTGCTCGAAGCCACTACCGGTGGTACACCCAATCACTGCCAGGGACGCAGGGGTATATTCTTTCAGCACGGACGCCATCAGTTTACTGAGCGCTTGGGTCTGAGCGACCTCGGGCAGTGCCATGTGGGCTTCGTAATCGCAGGCTGGTATTTGTAGCCACGGATTCTTCATACCTTTTCACCGAACATATATATTATCCGGCTGACGGATAATTTTGGCTCATTCCATTTTGAGCCATTTTATCAAAATATTGGGGAAAGGCAAAGTTGCCAATAGATATCCTATACTGCAATTTTGCCATTTTGTAAGATACACAAATAAGTATGCACTTCAGGTTATGGCAAGATATCCAAGATTTCCTTTTTACAAAAAAATTTATCTGTTAAACTTTGTTTTTGAGTCGATATCACAAGCCTCTTTGTCTTACCGAAATCCATGATTTTAGGAAATCGAATTTACTTAAGTTTAGGATATCTATTATGAGCCGTCGGCTGATGTTTATTTTGTTACGTATAATAGCAGTATCTTATTATCAGGTTTTCATAATGTGGCATGAAAGAGCATACAATATATTGATGGAACAAGAAAAAAGCAGGGTAATTATTGGACCCTGCTTTTTAAGAAAATATCAATTATTCTTTATGCTTTTTTATTTACGGATCACACACCTTCAGCCCTCTAGGCTCTTGTCCTGCCGTAATCCTGTCTTGCAGGACAAATTAGGATCCAAGTCTTCTGCCAGGCCTTTACTTGAGACGCTGCAAGGACTGCGCTGTCCTCAGGCAAATACCCATGGAAAAACGCCTAAAGGTCTTTCAGGTATTTCGCTGCAAAGGTGCCTGCGCAAAATCCCGAGAGGAATGCCGGGCCGAGACCGCCGCATGGGGAGCCTTTGCCTTCCAGTATATTAGTTTGAGCATCGCCACCCATCATCATGCCGCCCTGGCCTCCTTCACCGGGAGCCCCTCGACCGCCGGCATCTGGAACTCCTTTCCCCGAAGCAACGGCAGCGGCCTGGGACAAAGACCTTGAAAGTTTCGTACGCGCAGCGGTCTCCTCTTTATTCCAAACGCCCTTGGTCTGGCTGCCGATGACAAACCCGCCGAAGATCGTGCAGCCGTCTCCGGATGCCCATAATCCGGGAAGTGTCTCCCCTTCGGCATTCAGGACCTGGAATTCCGAATTGACGCAGATCCCGTTCCGGCCCTTTGAGCTCTGGGTCCAGCGATGGCCGTAGATGGCATAAAAGGGCGGTTTCTGGATCTTCTGAAGATTCTGGGCCGATTTTCCGAAGTCCAAGTCTTTGCCGGTCTCGCAGAACTGGTTGTATCGCTCGATGGTATCGACCAGCGCCCTGGGGTCTACCTTCATCTTAAGGGCCAGTTCCACGAGGCTGTCGGCCTTTCTCGTATGGTTGCCGTTGGCGCCCGCTTCATCCATGGCCGCCTCCGACTCAAGATCCTCCATTAAGGTTCTCGGATCACTTCCGCCCATCTGCATGCCGCCCTGTTGCGATTCGGCCGCTTCGACGATGTCACTGTCAACAATTGCAATGCCGACGCCGTCCCGCTGGTCTCCGATATAGCCATCGTTTTTGCCGCCACCCATCATGCTCCCCTCATTCTTCCAGCGTTTTCCGTCCAGATTGATGACTACAGCCTTCCCGGACTGCAGTCTCTGAAGGTTCGTATTCCAGGGGTGACGCGCCATGCCGTCGCCAAAAAAACCGCCCGGGAAAGAGAGGCTCATGATGGTCGGGTCGATATGTGCCCCGATTTCCTCGGCGGCCAGGATGCAGTCGCCGGTTATATAAGGGGGACACAGACTGTGAAACTTTCCGCCGGTATAACTCTCCGGATAATATTTCCTGAGAAGCTCCTTATTGGCCCCCCATCCGCCCGCTGCGATAACACAGGCCTTGCAATTGACCAGGAGCTGTCCGTCTTTAGTGTCGGCCAGCACAGCCGTTACCTTACCCTTGTCATCCGAGATGAACTTTCGGGCACGGGTGGATGTGAGGAGCTGAATCCCCACCTTTTTACAGTAGGCGGACAGGTTATCCACAACCCAGGACCCCATTCTGCCCGGTCCGATACTGTGGTCTGGAAGGTCCTTATATTTTCCGTAGCGATCAGGTATAGAAATGCCTCCCACTCCCCCCATATTTCCTCTAAGCTGTTCATCCTTGGATACATAGAAAAATTTCTCCGCGTCGCCCTTTGTGGCCGTCACAAGCCAGTCAAAAAACTGCCCGGAAAGATCCTGGGGATCTTCGTTCACTTCATATCCCGCATCCTTTTGCCACTTTGAATCCGTTATGGGACCCGACTCGCCCATGCGGCTGGCAAAATAGGTACAACCGGCCGGCTTCGGCGCCTTTTCGAGAATAATCACCTTCTTTCCGGTGAGATCGAAGGCCCTGCACCCGGCAACCAGTCCGGAGCCCCCTGCTCCTAAAACTACTAAATCGCAATCTATTACCTTTGTAGTCATCTCTTTATCCTCCTTATGAAATCTCAGTTTCAGTAACAACGGAAATAGGGCACTCCTTGTAGCAGGTGCCGCAGTGAATGCACTTCTTCTGGTCTATCTCATTTCCGGTGTCCCCGAAGTGGATTGCCTTTGCCGGACAGAATGTCCTGCACACCTGGCAGCCTATGCAATCATGGCCAATGAAGTATACCTTCATCCCTTTGCTGGCGTTAGTTACAAGCAACTTTGTCTCATTAGTTGCGGCTGTCTTGGCCTCAGCTAGTTTTGCCGCAGCCATTGCACCTGCAGAGCTCAAGAGCAAAGGCGATGAGACAACTGCAGAGCTTATCATCATGAATTTTCGTCTGGATAAATTCGATTTTTTGTCTGTCATATCACTGTCTCCCCAGAAATAGGATTTATACTGAAGCAGGGTAGCGACCCTGCTGTACCACAAAATACATGGTCATACAGGACTTGAAATCAAGCAATTATTTCCTGCATATTGATAACCTTTTAAATAGAACGGTGAATATCACATGCCTTTAATATTTTCTAATTTTAAATATTATTAAATTGAAAAAATTGGAAGAAATAATACAGTTATAATATCCCTTCCAAAGAATTATTGTCAAATGTTGCATTTAAGGGATTCAATATATAGTGGGTGGGAGTAAAAAGTGAAAACGTTAACATATTGCCATCATCAGTATCCAATGGCCATCTGATATTTTTTGCATAATCGGAACGTGTCAATGGAAATGAGACACCTCCATAAAGAATTTACTGTCGCAATGGAACACTATTTGCTTGTACCGGTTTATTGATCCAGGCTGCCTCTGGTAAGGCCGTTGGCTTTGGCCTTTTTCCCTTGAAACGCTCTGGATGTTTTACAAAAGCATCATTTAATACAGCCTGACGCTCTTTGAAAATTTGATCAGCTCTTCCGTAATGGACATCTTCCGGTGTCATAAATCCGATGCCGGAATGGTAATGTTCGGTATTGTACCAGCCGAAAAAGTTCTGGCAGAAGGACCTGCTGTCTTCGGAACACCCGAACCGTTCTGGAAAATCCGGACGGTATTTAAGGGTTTTAAAGTGTGCTTCCGAATATGGGTTGTCATTGCTCACATAAGGCCGGGAAAGGCTTTTTGTGATCCCCAGATCAGCAAGCAGGAAAGCAACCGTCTTTGATGTCATACTGGGACCCCGATCAGAATGGATGCTCAGTTGACTTGATTGAATCCCCTGCTTCTCACAGCACTGTTCTATCAATTTTTTTGCCAGTGTGCCATGTTCTCTGGATGCCACCATCCAGCCCACAATGTATCGGCTGAAGATATCGAGGATGACATAGAGGTAATAATAGGTCCACTTTGCAGGCCCCTTGAGTTTTGTAATAACCCATGACCAGACCTGATTTGGTCCTTCTGCAAGAAGCTCTGGTTTGGTGTACACGGGATGCCGGAGCTGGTTCCTTCTTTCCTTTACCTCCTTATGCGCTTCCAGGATTCAATACATCGTCCTCACGGAACAGAGATAACTGCCATCATCCAGAAGTGAAGCATAAACTTCCTGTGGCGCCTTATCTGCGAACCGTTCATCATGCAATGTATCAAGAACCTGCTGCTGTTCACAAGGAGACAGGGCTAACGGCGACACGGGACGGATAGAGTTCTTCTTCTCATCCGGATTTTTCCACCGGTAAAAACCGGCGCGTGAAACCACCAGGGCATCGCAAGCCGGTTTGATGCCAACATTTTTCGCCAGGGAATCTGTCATGCTCATAAGTTCTCCCCTTCCTTCTGATCCCGTAAAAGCTGGAAAAATTCTGCAATTTTTTTTTGGGCATCTATGATAAGCTCGGCTTTTCTCAGCTTCGCATGCAGTTTCTGAATCTCTTTTTCCTGTTCTGCGATGCGGCGAAGAGACGGATCAGCCTTCCGGGCTTTGGGACCTCTCTTCTTGGATGAAAGGGCATCTAATGTGCCTCGCTCCGCTTGATGACGCCAAGAGGTCAAATTGGAAGAATACAGGCCTCCCTGAGGATGCGCCCTTTATACTGTGCCGTATAACTCCGGCGACTTGCCTTCTCTGGGACCTCGGGGTTGGGAGCCGCAGTTGAGGAAATTCCAGTCGCCCTACGGGCTCCTTCCATTTCCTCAACTCTTGCTGTAACGTTCATTACTGGTTTCTTTTTCATCTACTTTTTTCCTTCCCGCCCTACACTAAACTATTGGGGGGAAAGTGTCTCACTTATATTGGCACAGAGGGAAAGAGCCAATTTCACTTCTTCTGTGGCGATCCAGATCCCTGTGAGTCAGGACTACTCACTGGTTTAGAGGGATAAACATATGCACCATTTTCGTAGAATGTATTATATGGCTCAGGTGGTTCGGGCCAATAATTGGGGGAATTTGTTAGACTATACCCATTGCGATAAGCTTTGCTGGAATATGCATCAGCGTATGTCCCATGATTATCCATAGGATGTCCATTGACAAACTTTCCTTCATTTGGATTAGACGCAGCACCAGCCCCAGCAGCACCAGCCCCAGCAGCACCATCAGCAGATCCGGGAGGACCTCCTACTAAGCTGTTATAACTTTGAATCCCGAAACGGGGTTGCCTATAATAATGCCATATCTTCCACTCCCCATCTTCCTTCACAAAATCGACAGCGATTTTATACCAAAACCACTTGCTCTCAGGAGCCCCAACCTTATCGTAAGTTTTGGACGTTAAATAAATTGACGACCAAACTCCTTTCGCTGTCTTCCCATCTCCTGCAACCTCTATCACTGGAGAGGCAGTGTGCCATAACGCCAACCAACCATCAGCCTCATTATCAAGCTCAAGGTCAGGGTAAGTTTTCCTCATCCCTTTAGCATGCAGATCCAAATAATATTTCTCTGAATCAACCATCGTCCTCTTGGCGCCATCATACCCCTTGAATATCCCACGTCCTACGATCTCTACACTTACGCCTGGAGTTTTTTTTGCAACATATTTTACCAGGTCATCGTAGATCGTTGCTTCATCTTTATAAAAGAATTTGTTAATAAGGTTGCTTATGGCATTGACATCTTCCGTACGTTGAACTCGTGCTTTGAGAGTCTCGATCTCTTTCATCATCGACTTTAAAAGCTGGCTAATGTCTTCACCATGGGCAACATGGGCATTGTTAATTTGCATAAAAACAATTACAAAAACCACACTTACAAATTTAAAAAAGTATTGTCTTTTAATTCCCATTTTTAATACTCCTTTTTTGTTCAGATATTAATGATTATATCCGCTAAACTTAATCTTAGTGTAAATTTAATAAAAACCCGGTTATTTTACGCAGGACATTGAATCATCCCAGGTTTCGTAAGGTGTTGGTGGGTCGATTGCAAGCTCCAGTACTCCAATTGTGGAATATCCAATATTATCTGTATTTGGCTTTTCAGCTTTTCCTTGTCCATCACTCGGTTGTGTTCCTGGCTTTCCTCCTGGCTGTCCATCTCCCATGTCACTGGGTTCAGTCCATGGCTTGTCATAGGAACTCGTGAAAACACCGACTGTGACCTGATGCCACATTTTCCATTCCCCGTTATCCATCTTTTTGAAGTCAGCAGCTTCCTCGCCCCAGACCCATTTGGCGCTCGCGACTCCGTTACGAACTTGCGCAACCGCTCCAGGTGACATCCATACAGCCCTAGCGGTCTTGCCATCACCTGCCACTTCGATAACGGGACTAACTAGTGTGTGATAATGCATTTCACCCGCGATAGGAGACGTCGGCGTTTTTGGATCACCAAACGCCTTTATAGCGGCATCCGGACCCTCAATAATCCTAGGCCCCTGGATTTTTAGATCAGGATCGCCATTTGCAAACAATTCGGTACATCTATTCCTCATATTGGCAAGACGATAAAACACAAATCTCCCCATCAAATTTTGAATCGCGTTTATTGCCTCGGTTCTCTCTTGCTGCAATTGCAACTTTTCGAGAGAAAGTTTCTGATCTTTGGATTTATTAGACGCCGCTAAGCTGTATCCTGTAAAAAGACAACTGACAATTACTAGGCTAATAATAATTCCTAAAAGCATTTTTTTATTCATTTGTGCTATGTCTCCTTTTATTTTGTCATCCACGCTTAGAGCAGATGTTGACGCTATATAGATTTTCGTCGAAATCTACATATTGTATAGGGTGGAAATTGTAAAAACGGCATACTACTTGCCAAAGTCCATTGCAGCATGATCAGCCCGGATGCTAAAGACTACAACTTCAAATAGTAAGACAGATGATCTCTGTTCTGTGATCTCTTTTACATATCAAAAATCAATAATTTTTAAATTACTTTTAACCCCAGTTGCAGATACCTGCTATAGATCACAACCTTAACAAATTCGATAATAGTAGATGGTGTCATTACTCCATGAGGTGGTTTTCCAGAAAATGTGATCAAAGGCATCATTTATTATGTTTTTTAAATCCCGTCATTTTGCGGAGGGTTAATTCATGCGCTTTTTCATATTGATCTCTTTTCTGCCAAGGGTACACCGATATTCAGCAGGTCTGGAGATTGCTCCATCCTTTTCAAGTTTTCCGAACAGGCCCTTGGATTTACGGTTCTGTAATAAATGACGGGGTCCTTAACTGAGCCATGTCGATGATAAAGTTGGGGCAGCCAGAGACTTCTACCCTTTTATAATGAGGGTCTTGCCACCGGCCATCTAAGAGTCACCCTTTGTTATATATAACCGGAGTTCTGTGCTTCCATTCCAGCCACAGTGTGTCATTGACCAATAGCTCAGCCATGAAATGACTGACATTTATTCTGCTTGTCCTGCCTGGATCAAAAATAGGGCTTCTTATTTTTGCATGATATATTTCATATGCGCTCTCTTTTTCTTCATCGAAAAGCGAATCGGGACGGACAGCTACCCAATCGACGTTTGTTGCTGAACCTACGGTGTAAATCAGATGATCCGCTGCGAGCATATTGTCCTTATGGGGAGGCAATAATATTTCCAACAGGCAGAAAACTGTCCTTTCCCAGAAGGTGTTTGTTTCTCCGTCTTTTTTGTTGGTATAGGCAGTCGTGTTCATTAGGATTAATTTTTTCTTCATACCTGAAGAATGAATGGCCTGAGTGATTTTTTCAACGGCGTTAAACACAAGTCTGCGAGGCCGGCCGAATATCCCCTTAAAATTTATGTTATGGCCCAGACAGCAGACAATACAATCGCAATCTCCTATCAGGGCCTTGATTCGGTCGATATCAAATTCATTTATGTTGCCTTTGATTATTTCGATACCTTTGTTTTCAGATATTTGAACCGGAATCACGGCAGATTCTCTCACAACTATCCGGACCGCAATGTCCTTTTTAATAAGTTGTAAAACCACTAATTTGCCTGTTGCTCCGCTACCTCCTAAAACCAATGCCTTCATAGCAGCCTCACGCATAATTAATATTTCGATAAGCCGAACCAATACCTATTTCGCCTGAGATTCGGAGTCATCCCAGATTGATATATGTGAGAAAGGGCACGTTGTCGACTAAAAATATAATGGGGTTCAGGCACTGACATTGACAAAATCGGATTATTTTATTCAGGAGTCAAGGGAAAAAACAGAAGATGAGAATGTGAGAACTGGGCGACAAAGGCAAGGGCTTAGAATTTGTAATTTTGAAAGGCGAATGAAAAAATGGCGTGGATTATTTTTGACTTATCATGCCGCTAAGACTAATAGCTATATAGATAATCGTATCAGGAGGTTGTTGACAATGAAACTTGCATTAATAGGAGCGACAGGATTTGTCGGTTCGCGGGTGCTCAATGAAGCATTAGAAAGGGGACACCGGGTAACCGCTATAGTCCGTAATATTGAGCGGCTGCCTGTTCACTCAAACTTAATTCCACGGAAAGCAGATGTCCAGGATTTCAACTCTATTGCCTCGGCAGTAGCCGGGCATGATGTTGTTATCAGCGCATATAATCCCGGCCATGACCTGGAGGCCAATCCACATCTTTACAGGGATATCGTTGAAGGCGCTGTTAAAATAATTGCAGCAGCCAGGCGCAACGGAGTCAGGCTGGTCTACATCGGAGGCGCCGGGAGCCTGCATGTTAAGCCAGATCTGATGCTTGCCGATGACCCGGATTTCCCGGCTGAATACTCCAGGCACTCCCCGCCATCCCTGGCACATTTTGCAGAGGCCAAGAAGATAGGGAAGGATGTGCCCCTTGGAGGCCGCACCGCCTTTCTGCTCTTTGAGCACGACAAGAGTTTTGCATGGAGTTTTCTCTCACCGCCGCTATTTATGGAGCCGGGACATCGTACAGGGAAATATAAGCCGGGAACGGATGCATTTCCTCTTGAAGAAGGCATCCCTGCGGGCATTTTCGTTGAAGACTTTGCGATTGCAGTGGTGGATGAGACCGAAGATCCGCGCCACCTTTATGGCCACTTTACAGTTACACGCTGATATAGCGCCACTGAAACCTCCCCCAGCCCCCTCCGGCGGGGGACAAAGGCAAGGGCTTAACTGCAATAACCTCAGAAAGCAGCCCAGTGGGATTGGCCATTTCCTTAATCATGATATCAATTTCATATGATTCAGGATCAGCGATACGTTTTGAAATCGATAAAACCCTGCCCCGCAGCCTTGTCCAAATAACAATTTTATAGAGTTTACAAACAGATGATAAATCTAAATCAAGTCCTTAAGATATAGATTAGCCGAGCAGATTCGTATCCCATCTCCGGTAATAACATCGAGATCTTTGTCCAGTGTCACCTGTACAGCGGAAGCGGCAGGAAACCTGGTTTTCAGGTAACGCAGGTGAGGGCTCTGGGCCTTCCCGGAGGACTTGCATTCAATAAAATAAAGAGGCCTGCCATTCTCGACAATTACAAAATCAACCTCTCTCTTATCGATGTCCCTGAAATACCTGAGTTCAACATCCCTTCCTTCAGCATCCTGCAGGAAGAAAACCCATTTTAACAGATGGCATGCAATCATATTTTCAAAACGGGATCCCTGATCCTGCACCACCGTCCAATCCATGTGATAGTGTTTGGATTCCTTTTTAACGGCGCGTATCTTTGGTGCACCGAAAGGATAAATTCTGAAAACCATATAGAGGTTTTCAAGCATATCCATCCAACGGGAAACGGACTGATGAGACACCTGTAGATCTTCCCTTATGGCATTTAAAGAAAGAGGCGAGCCGACCAGGTCAGGCAACCGGACAACCATTTTTTCTATGATGCCCACATCCTGAACGTTTTCAAGGTCTTTCAAATCCCCCTGAATGATCCTTGAACGGTATTCCCTGCTCCATCTCCGAGTCTCCTTTTCGGACTGCAGCAGGAAAGGCTCCGGGAAACCGCCATAGGTCAATAGATCCTGAAGAGTAGAAATAGCCGGAGAATCCAATTCCGCATATGAAAGAGGAAGAAGGCGATAAAAGTGGTATCGGCCCTGCAATGAATCTCCTCCCCTACGATAATAATCCAGGCGGGCGCTTCCTGTAACGATTATCTGCAATTCATGTCCCCTTGTGTCAAAGAGACCTTTAACAACCTGTCGCCATCTTGAATATTTATGCACTTCATCAAGAACCAACGCACCCGGTTCAGACGGGAATCTCTCCTGTATAAATTTTTCCCTGTCCCTGGCCGAATCCCAATTAAGATATCTTTTCTCTGCATCAAAGCCCCACTGCTTACAGAGATGTTTGGCCAGCGTTGTCTTTCCTGTCTGCCTGGGGCCGCCTATGAAGACCATCTTGCGCTTGAGGTCTTCCGTCATGGGCTTCTCTATGTACCTGGAAATATAAGCGGACATTTTCACCTCCATCAGAAATTACACGCGAGTTTATTCCGATGGATATAAATATACTCGCAACACTAGAAAGTCAACATCTGGTCAATACCACTATCTTCTAACATAACGGGTATATTCCTGAAAAAAGGTAGTAATTATCCTTCATGGGTTTTTGGACATTATCCGGGTCCGGATTCATAATCACTCTGTGATTTGCAGCCTGGCATCCAAACAAGACACAAAACGGAAAGATGATCATAGCGCAAAAGCATATAAACCCGTGCGTTTGATTTCTATTAATGGAAACCGGCTGATATCCGGCTCCTTTACTCATGCCTAAGCGCCTCTATGGGGTCAAGCATGGCAGCCTTACGCGCAGGGAAATAGCCGAACACAACACCCACCCCTGCTGAAAACAGGAAGGCCAGGATTATGATTCCGGGGCTGAATACCGTGGAAAATTTCAGGAAATGGGCTATGACAGCCGCCGCGGAAATGCCGAGCGTTATTCCTATCAATCCCCCCAGCGACGTCAGCACCATGGCCTCCAGCAGAAACTGTTTGAGGACGTCCCGTTCAAGTGCGCCGATCGCAAGCCTTATCCCGATCTCCCGGGTCCTCTCGGTTACGGAGACAAGCATGATGTTCATAATGCCTATTCCGCCCACCAGGAGACTGATGCCGGCGATCGCGGCCAGGACTCCTGTGAGGATGCCGGTGATGGTGCTTATCCTGCTGACTATCTCTTTCATGTCGGTTACAGAAAAATCATCATCCTTTCCTTCTTTAATTTTGCGGCGCTCGCGCATTAATAATTTGATATCTTCTTTGACCTTCTCAATTGAAGCGCCGCTTTTGGCGGAAAACATTATATAAAAGACATTAGTATTACCCGATATCCGCCGTTGAAAGGCCCGGATGGGCACCATGACAAAGTCATTCTGATCCTGGCTCCCGAAGGACATTGCCCCCTTGGATTCAAAGACGCCTATAACCTTAAACGAGATATTTTTCAGCCGGATGGTCTCCCCGATCGGGTCCCGGCTGCCGAACAGTTTTTCACGGACCGTTGAGCCTAAAATGCATACGGTATTGCCTGCCCTGATTTCCGAATCCGTAAAGGCCCTCCCTATGGCTAAGACCCAGTTCTGACAGGTCATGTAACCGTTCGTGCTGCCCACTACTGAAACGGATCTGTTCTGATTGCCGTATATGACCTGGGATGAGCCCTGGGACATTGGCGCAACTGCGGTTAAGCCGTCAATATCCCTTTCTATTGCAACAGCGTCCTCATAATCAAAGGGCTCAGCCTCTCCCCTCGCACCGCCCTCGCGATCCTGCTGGCCGGGCGTCATAAATATAAGATTGCTGCCCATCGATTCTATCTCTGAGGTTACCGATGCAGTCGCCCCGGTGCCCAGTGTTACCATGGTTATAACGGCCGCAACGCCTATGACGATCCCGAGGATTGTCAGTATCGACCTCATGAGATTTCTTCGGATCTCCCTCAAGGAAAGGAGGATAGTCTGCCACCACATTATATAATGCCTCCGTTAATGATGTACAACATCGTCAATACGGCCATCCAGGAAATGGACGCCCCTCCCCGCAAACATTGCTATATCCTGCTCATGTGTCACCATTACAATGGTAATGTCCATTTTACGGTTCAGGTATGTCAAGAGCTCCATGATCTGATGACTGGTAGCTGTATCAAGATTCCCGGTAGGCTCGTCGGCAAAGAGCACGCTCGGATTGCATACGATTGCCCTGGCTATTGCAACGCGCTGCTGCTGTCCCCCCGAAAGTTCCGCCTGAGTATGGGTTTCCCAGCCTGTTAGACCGACGGCATTGAGCGCTTTCAGCGCCAGTTCCCTGCGTTCCCTGGCGGGAGTGCCGCGATAATACATGGGGAGTTCTACATTCTCCAGGGCGGTGGTGCGTTTCAGGAGATTGTATCCCTGAAATATGAAACCTATATAATGGCGTCTGAGTAGTGCCCTCTGGCCCTTTGTAAGTCCGGACACGTTAACGCCCCTGAAAAGATATTCCCCGGATGTCGGCGAATCAAGGCACCCCAGAATATTCATGCAGGTTGATTTTCCTGATCCGCTTGGCCCCATGACGGCCACAAACTCACCTTTTCTGACGGTGAAGTCTATCCCTTTCAGTGCCGTCACAGCAGCCTGGCCTGTGCCGTACACCTTGGTAATGCCCCGGAATTCTAAAAGGGGGCTTCCCTCTTCATGGTTCTTTTCGTTCATATTCATTTTGTTTCGCTTTCAATGCCGGTGATAACCAGGGCGCCGGTTTTAACATCTCCGCTTGTAATCTGTGTCAGTATCCCATCCGTAAGACCTGTTGTAATCGTAATGGGCACAAGGGCGCTGTCGCGGAGCATCCATACCTCTCTCGTCTTCCTGTCCTGGGGCTCTTTCTCCTTAACCTGTGTCTGGGTCTTGGCCGGCTTCGCGAAGATCCTTTTGAAAAAACCCTGCTTTTGACCTGAATATGCCGTCTTATCCTTTTCCGAAGGTGTATAACGAAGTGCCGCGTTATCGATCAGCAGTGCATTTTCCAGCCTGTTAACTACGATATCAGCAGTAGCCGTCATACCGGGCCGAAGGAGGAGTTCGCTGTTGTCAACATCAAGCACTGTTTCATAGGTTACAACCCCGTTCACCGTCTTTGATCCATAACGCACCTGGATTATATGGGCCTTGAAAGTCCTGTCGGGATAGCCGTCCACTGTAAATGTCGCCTCCTGGCCGTCCTTTACCTCTCCTACATCAGCCTCATCCACATCCACATGGAGCTCCATATTCGAGAGGTCTTCAGCGAGCGTGAAGAGTGTAACGCCCTGGAAGGAGGCCTGCACTGTCTGTCCCGGTTCAAAGGCGCGGTTCAGGACAATGCCGTCAATAGGGGAACGGATTACCAGTTTTGAGATGTTCGTCTCGTTCTCTTTAAGTGTGGCCTGTGCCTGTGCCACCCTGGCCCTGGCGGTTGCAAGGGATGCCTGTGCGCGCTGGAGTGCAGCCTCTGCCCCATCAAGCTCTGTCTTGGATGGGACCTTGCCGCCGCTGAGCTTCGAAACCTCTTTCAGGCGATCAAGCTTGCTCTGCGCCTCCTTTTCAGTAGCCTCGGCATTCAGAATGTCCGCCTGGGCCGATTCCAGGGATGCCTTTGACTGCATGACCTGGGCCTCGTACCTGGACCCGTCAAGGGTTGCCAGGACCTGGCCAGCCTTCACATGTTCATTATACTGGGCCTCTACTGTTTTCAGATTGCCGGACAATTCGCTGCCCACATCCACCTGCTTGGTGGGCTTGAGCGTCCCTGTCGCCGTCACCGTTACGGTAAGCGGTCCGGTTGTTACCTCTTTTGTCTTGAAGTACGGTGACTGCCCTGCCTTTCCGGCCTTATTCCGGGAAATGCCGATAACGGTTATAAGGATGATGACCAGGGCGGCAAGTATTACCCATTTCCATTTCTTCCTCCGGCCTGTTGAATGGTCTATCCCGAGTTTATTCATCATTTCGTCTTCTTCAATTTTATTTGGTTTCATTGTTTATCTCCTGTTTCAAACGAACTCCACCCGCCGCCCAGGGCCTTATATAATGCAACAAGATCCTTTATGATCTGGGCGTCGCTCTGCACTACATTATTCTGGAGGTTTAGTAATGTGCTTTCAGCCTCAAGCACCGATTGAAAATCTGCAAGTCCCGAAGAATACTGCACCCTCGAGGTCTCAGCTGCCAGTTCCGCCGATCTGGATGCCTTTAAAAGAGACTCCCTCCTGACCCTGTCATATGAATAGGCGGTCATGGCATTCTCGACATCCTCAAGTGCGGCAAGAAGCAACGCCTTATAGGCGATCTGCTTCTGTTCCTGTACCGCCCATTGGATTTCGATGTTTTTCATAACCTTTCCTGCATTATACACAGGCCATGATATGCCTGAGCTGACGCCGGTGGCCAGGCTGTCCGCACTGAAAAGGTCGCCCAGAGACAGGGCGCTGAGCCCGATATTGCCGGAAAGGGATATTTTAGGGTAACGTTCAGCCTCTGCAACGCCTATCCTTGCTGTCTGTGCTGCGAGGTCCCTTTCCGCCTTTCGGAGATCCGGCCTGCGCCGCAGCAGGTCTGCAGGTATTCCCAGCGCTATCTCGCCCGGGGCAACCGGTACAGGCCTGTATTCATCAAGTTCGGAATCAAGTGCGCCCGGTTCAGTGCCCAAAAGTACGGCGATCCTGTTTTTGGCCTGTTCCACTCCGCTCTTCATGGATGGGATCTGGGAACGGGTCTGCTCCAGATTTTTATCGGCGTTGTCCATATCCAGTCCCGTTGTCAGGCCTGCCTGATAACGCCATCTGGTTATATTATATGTCTCCTCCTGGGACTTGAGGTTGGACTCGGCTACCGACAGTTGCGACTGATAGGACCTTATCTCAATATAGTTAAGCGCCACCTCCGCCAACAGGGAGACCAGGACATCGCGGTATGACTCCTGCGTTGCCTGCAAATTGGCGTCTGCCGCCTCAATAGAGCGCTTGACGCCACCGAACAGATCCAGCTCCCAGCTAGCATCAAGGCCAGCCCTGAAACTGTTCGTCCCTGCAAAATCTCCCTTCATATCTTCACTGTAGCTTCGCCCGGCTGAGCCTGAAGAATTAACGGACGGGAAACGATCTGTATCGGCAACCCCTCTCTGGATCCGGGCCTGCCTGACACTGTTAAGGGCCTGGTTAAGATTCAGATTCCCGGCCTC
>Ga0209287_10000878_pt1 | contig 16407 bp, 20 predicted proteins | sample PPLLak3cmMay2015_2_FD_187255 | JGI IMG/M metagenome (GOLD analysis project Ga0209287, IMG submission 187255) | Freshwater sediment microbial communities from Prairie Pothole Lake near Jamestown, North Dakota, USA - PPLs Lake P8 Core (1) Depth... | ecosystem: Environmental > Aquatic > Freshwater... | reverse complement strand
GGCCTTTCCAAGCGTATTTTCCTTTTTTGATTTCACCATCTGGGTGTCTCCTTTGTTTTAGGTTATTTTGTTTCTTACAAACGTAAAATACCTTATTTTAAAGGCGACTCCAGGTGGCTTTATTTACGCGATATCTTTTTCCCAGCTTTTTGTGAAATATTCAGGAATAAACAATACAATAAAACAATTTCCGCTTTACTGTTAATATAATTAATTTCCTCATACAATCATGTTAGAAATTGTGAAATTGACTGTAAAAGTCGGGATTTGGATTATAAGAATGTATTACAAAAGGCAGCTATTGAGTTTGTGGCATTTTTTCAATAAAACACAATATCCCTAATCGTCCCACACCTCGTCTGCGTCTTTATCTTCTCCATGATTTTTTCCTTGAAAAACGAGAGCTCGTTTCTCCACGAGGCCGACGAGACCCGGACATACAGTACCCCCTCTTTTACATCCGTGCATTCCGTGGCCTGTGCTATCCTTTCTCCCACGATTTTGGGCCACAGGGGTATTATTTCAGCCTCACGGCTGGCCTTGAGGTAGCCGCGCTCCGAAAGAACGGATTCTATGATTTCGCCTAATTTCTGCGGTTTGCTCTTTTTCATACCGGTGTAATGGTATCATCCTTTACTGAAAAACGTGGAATCTCCGTAAACAGTGTCTCCCTGCCGCTGATGGCGGTAACGAACAGTTGTCCCCGGTTCAGAATCTGCGGAACGATATTCACGCTTCCCGCATGATCCAGCTCTGCAAATGCGTCGTCAACAAGAATTATTATATTGCCCTGCCTGTTTTTTTCAAGATAGAGCAACGAGCAGAGTTTCAACGAGAAAACTGCAATTCTGCACTCGCCCTGCGACCCGAATGCCGAGGCCTCCTTTTCATTAATATAACAGATAAAATCATCCCGGTGGGGGCCGACCGTGGTAAATCCGAGGGCCATATCCCTTTTCCGCCGCTGCTGCAATTGCTGTAAAAACTGATCCCGGCACATGTCGCAGGTGATGCTCTCACAATGCAATGACTGCTTGTAACGAATCGATGCCTTGTTTGTTGTGTGGGTAATGCTGGAATAATAATCGGCAAAATGGGGTATGATATAATCAAACAGTCGCGCACGGCTGATAAAAATATCCGCGCCGTACCGGGCCATATTTTCTTCGTAGATTTCAATGGATCGGTCTGCCGTATTCGCAGCAAGAAGCTTGTTTCTGTTTATCAGGTTTCTCTTATACTCGATCAGGCTTGTCAGATACTGTTTGTCGATCTGGCTTAACACAATATCCACAAACCTGCGCCGCTCTGCAGGTTCACCGTAAACCAGCATGATATCCTGGGGACCGAAAAAAACGACTTTACTTTGAATAATCAGCTCCGAAAGGGTTGCCACCCGCTGATTGTCCTTTTTCATGACTATTTTTTTATCTCTGGAAAAACCCACAGAAATGGTTGCCTGGTCAAGGCTTTGCGCCGAATCCGTATACACACCCTGCATAAAGGCTTCGTTGCTCTGCGCATGAATCATATCAATCTTGGACGCGCCCCGTATCGACCTGCCCAGAGAGAGAAAATAGATAGCCTCTATAACATTGGTTTTGCCGGCGCCGTTTTCGCCGATAAGCAAGGCGCCCGGCTTGTTGAAAGAGATGTCCAACTCTTTATAATTTCTAAAGTTATGGAGTTTTAATGATGAAAGATACACGCTCGTTGCCTCTGTTTTTTATTACCAGAACAGCATCCGGGACATTACTTGGGCCACAATGTATAAAGATATGCGCCGTAAATCATAATTAACAGAACGCCTTCCCATCGTGTCAGAACAAATTTGGACCACATCAGCGGCAACAAAAGAACCGCGGTGCCGATCATAAAATATATATCAACCATACTTATGCCGGCGCCGGCAAGCGGCTGTATCATGCCTGCACATCCAAGAATGAACAGTATGTTGAATATGTTCGAGCCTATGATATTGCCGATGGCGATATCGTCCTGCTTTTTAATCCCGGCAACCACCGACGTAGCCAGCTCCGGAAGGCTCGTACCTGCCGCAACAATGGTAAGGCCGATAACCGCTTCGCTGATATGAAGCGCTCGTGCAAAGTCAATTGCGCCCTTTATTAACAATTGCGCCCCGGCTATCAAAAGCAATAATCCGGCTGCTATCATCAGCACAATAAAGACAAGGGAGATTCTCTTTGAGCCGGGGACGCGGTACTGTTCATTGTCCGTTTTACTCTCGCGGCGCGATAACAGTATCGTACTGCATGTATAGAGAATGGCCCCCGCACAAAAGATTAAACCCTCGGTGAAACTGATGGTATTGTCGCGGAAAAAAAGGTAGAAAAGCGCCGATACGCCGATCATGACCGGCGCATCAATGCGCAATACCTGCAAGGTGACTTTGAGCGGCCTGATAAGCGCGGCAAAGCCCAGTATTATCGCGATATTAAAAATGTTCGAGCCGATAACATTGCCGATAGCAATATCACCCTGATTCTGCAACGCCGATTTTATGCTCACTACACACTCCGGCGCGCTGGTTCCATAGGCTACAACCGTGAGCCCGACCACCAGCGGCGGCACGCCGAACCGCAGGGCAAGCGAAGAGCCGCCCCGCACCAGAAACTCCGCGCCGAAATATAAAAGAATCAATCCGCCAATAATAAAGAGTACTGTCACTATCATAGGTTTTCGTTACTGGTTTTTGTATGAATAATATACATGGCCGCAAAAGAGGGTTTGCGTTATCAAATCTCTTTTTTTATCATGCCGCCGGTAAGTATCATTTTAACGGCATCCTCGACACTCAAATCAATCTCTTTTACCTTATCTGATGGAAGAAGTGCCAGAAATCCACTTGTTGGATTCGGTGTGGTAGGAATGAAAACAGTATAATGCTTCTGCTGAGTATTTCCTGTTAGTTTCTGCCCAACCTCCCCTGTCCTGAAGGCAATAGCCCAAATGCCCGGCGACGGATACTCGACAAGCACGGGATGGGTAAAAAAGTTTTTTTTATCACCTCTCACCAGCTCGACAACCTGTTTTGTAATTTTATATATCGTTTTGAGCCCGGGAAGCGAAGAGAAAAACGAATCCATATATTTGATGGCTGTTCTACCTATTAAGGTTCGTATCAATACGCCAAAAGCTATAATGGAGCCGAAAAGTACCAGCGCAGCCGCAACCTCGGTGGTGAAGGCTATTAATTTATACCCCCGGTATTGCCACGGTATAAATACCAATGCATTATCCACGATGTTTTCAACGATCTTAAAAAGAAAAACAATAACATATCCCGTCACAATAACCGGTAACAGGGCAAGCAGGCCCTGGATAAAATAGGTAAGAAACCTTTTCGGCAGCTTTTTCATGTCCTTATAACTTCCTCATGCAATATATTTTTTAGTGTCATCAGCCGGTAATCATGTATAATTATAAGATTGATTACCGGAATATGCAAGAACCCATACCGTTATATATATCGGAATTGCTTTACCAACGAATCGGCAGACAAAAATATATAAATGATTATAGTTGCGATACTTTTTTTAACAAATAACAACGTGATTTTTTCAGTATGAAATGGGATCTGATTCTCTTTGACTGCGACGGCGTTCTTGTCGACAGCGAACCCATAGCGGACCGCGTGTTTCCGCAGGTGCTTGCCGCCGAAGGCATACTCATTCCCCAAAGCGAGGTGCGGGAGCTGTTCACCGGGTATTCGCTGAAATCTTGTCTTGAAAAAATACGGATACGGCTGGGCGCTCCGGCGCCGGAAGACCTGGGCCGAAAGTACTATTCGCGGCTTTTTGCGGAATTCAAAAAAAGCCTGCAACCGGTGCCCGGCATTAGGGAAGCTCTGGATTCGATACCCTATCCGTTCTGCGTCGCCTCCAGCGGGGAACACGAAAAAATGCGGCTCACGCTCGGCATAACCGGCCTGCTGCCACGGTTTTCCGGCAGGATGTTCAGCGCAACCGACGTCGCGCAGGGGAAGCCGGCGCCCGACCTGTTTCTGTACGCGGCACAACAATGCAACGCCGACCCGCAACGGTGCGCGGTGGTCGAAGACTCGATGCCGGGGATCAAAGCCGCTGCCGCCGCAGGCATGGCGCCGTTTGCCTATGTCAATTCGCCCGACCCGAAAGCCGCACAACCCTTCAGGCAAACCGGAGCGATCGTATTTGATGCCATGCAACAGCTCCCCGGACTGCTGAAAAACGCAGAAAATAATTTAAAATGATTTTACCCTATACACAGCACCTGCTGTTTTTATATTTTAAAACAAAGGGTGCAACCCTAATTTTAGGCAATGATATCCTTCGTGCTCGTAATCGTAATCGAATTTTTTTACTGAAATTAACTGAAAAATTGTCGATTACGATTACGAGCACGAGCACGAAAAAAACCTGGTTTCATCAGAAATGATCTGCCTAACAGTAAGGCCACCGCAAAACATACGTCCCCTCTATTCCCCGAAGACGGACTTGTATGGAGCGGGACTTGTAATGAATCAGCACCCTGCGGGGAAAGATGGCTGCATAATCAATAAAGAACAGACACTGCTTATGGGAGGGTTCGGAATTATGAAAAAAACGATTGTTGCTCTTGTGTCAGTTTTGTTTCTTGCTTTATCCGACGGTTTCTGCGAATTGCCGATTAAATTCAACGGTATAGGCGCAGGCGCAGAACTGGGATTGGTTGTCCCGGAGGACGAAGAGCTGGCTTTAGGCGTGGGCTTGAAAGGAATGGCGGAATTCAGCCTCGGCAGGTTCGGCACACTGCAGTACGTTCCTTCTCTGATCTTCTGGATCAAGTATGACGACTGGAAGGAAAACGGAATAGAACACGAACAGCGGTTAAGCCAGATTTTTCTGAATTTCCTCGACTTCAAATATCTCTTTCCCCTGCCCGAAAAATATTTCGTCAAGCCCTATGTGGGAGTAACGCCAATCATTCCGTTTATTGCCATTTCCCGAGAAAGTATGGACTTGGATCCGGGCAAAGATTACAATACGTCGGATGCGCACGCGTGCCTAAATATCTTTGCCGGCGTCGACTTCCCGGTCACCAAAATCTTCCGCCCCTACGCAGAATGGCGTTTCTCCCTGACCAATGACTGGGCAATGAAGCTCAGCGGCGGCGTCACGATCCATTTTTAGCCAGGATTCGCCGGATTTACCGGATTACAGGATTTAACCTACATCCCCGCAGGGTCGGTAAGTAAAAAATACTGTCCTGTCCTACTATTATTTATAGACAACGCCCGATTGCATAATGTAGAATTTAACAATAACGCCTGTTTCACCTTCTTCCGATTCCCGGGGAAACCGTATGAGTGCAACGACTCCCAGGCCGGACGAGAGCCTGCCGTATTCGCCCCTGATCCTGATATTTTCCACCCGCGAACGCATACGCAACATCCTTTCGCTGGGCCTGATGCAGTGCCATTTCAGGATCACCCAGTCTTCCAACTCGGATATCGCAAGCCTCAAGGCGAGCCAGTTCATACCGGATCTGATTGTCGCCGATATAACCCAGAACAACACAAAAGATATTCTGATGGTAAACAGGCTCCAGCACTCCGAACGCACTAAAAACATCCCGCTGCTTGCCGTAGTACCCGTTGAAATTAAAGGAAACATCGAAAAAATCATCGGCGCAAAGAGCGATCCCGAAAATCCGGCCGAAAACAGGCGCCTCTATTTTATTGAATATCCATTCAGCTTTTCCGCCCTGATACAAAAAATATACGGCATTTTGCAGGACCATGGAAAACAGCAGCCTCAAAAACCGAAAAAAGAGAATTTTGCGACCAGCTACGGCTTGGCCGAACGTATCGGAGAAAAACTCTTTGACCTCAACATCCCGGTTACTGAAAAATTTCAGAACATTGCCGGTTTGCTCCAGAAACAGTGGGTTTTTCCCTATACGGTCATAAAAGCCATGGATATTATCGGCTCCGAGACAAGCTGCTGCGAAGAGCTCTCGACCTGCATAAAATCCGACGTCTCGGCGTCCGCCGCAATTCTGAAGCTTGCCAACACCGTTCACTATGCAAAACGCACACACCGGATCACCGACATTAAAGAAGCGGTGGTCAGACTCGGTTTTCAGCAGACCAGAAACCTTCTCTCCTGTTTCGCGCTCATCGATATGTCGCCGGAATCCTACCCCAAATCAGGCTTCACCAGGCTTGAATTCTGGATGCACTCTCTTTCCGTCGCGCTTATAGCCCAGAAGCTGTGCGAAGATGTCAACTACCGGCGGCCCGAGCTTGCGTTCGTCGCCGGTCTGCTGCACGATCTGGGCAAGATTCCGCTGGACAACAATTTCAAGGAGGTGTTCCCCCGGCTCCTCGAAGAGACCACCACGCGCATCGACCTGTTTTACGCAACCGAAAAACGCATGATGGGCTTCAGCCACGCCGATCTGGGCCACTATCTGACCGCGCTGTGGAACTTTCCCGCGTCAATATCCTCGTCCATTCTGAATCACCACGATCCGGAAAAAATACTCGCTTCCACGCCGGTGGTCGACCGCATACTGCAGGAAGCGGTTTTTATAGCGAATCAATTGTCAAAAGCCCTGTATCTGGGTCACAGCTGCGACGAGGTGTTGCAGGAAATACCCCGCGCCATGCTCAGGGATTTCAATATTCCCAAGGGTCCCGCAGAGCCGTTTATCCCGGCCATTGTTCAGAATCTCAATCACATGGCAACCTATCTGGGCATCCCCCTTAAACAGTTCACCCTCTCCCAGCCCGCGCCGGAACAAGGGGAAACCGCCATCCTTTTCGTGCATGGAAACCACAGCGAATGCCACCCCCTGGTCATAGCCCTGCGGCAGAACGGCTATTGTGTGCACACGATCCAGCAGGCGTCCGCAAGCCCGGATTCCAGATTCCGCGCCATCATGTTCATGCCCGAGCCGGAAACACCGCTGGATATAGTGCTCTACGACGACGAGCAGAAAAAACCCGCCGAGTCAGCGCAGCTTAAGATCTATATCATGGATATCGAACCCGAAAAGGCGAGCGTCAAAGGATTTACAGACAGTAATATGATCTTTTTGCATCAGGACCACCTCGACGTCCGGTTTGTCCTGCATATCCTGGATAAGCATTTCGGAAAGGTTACCGCGCCGCAGCAGGCCGCCGTCGAATGAAACCCTCGATGCTGGTTGCTGTTGACTGGGCCGATTCTCTTACGCCACCGCGCGCTTTTTCTTTCTTTCCGCTTTTTTCTTTTTCTCTATTTCACTTTTTTCGAGGATTTCAGCATCATCCAAATCTCTATGTCTACCGGTAGCTCTCTTATTTTTGATTAAGTCTTCCTTCGATATAACGGATATCAAAAGACCATCGATATCAATTATTTGCCTTTGAGCAAAGCATCGTTTAATATCAATTCCCGCTGCATCGGTAATGATGTCAATCTGGATTGGAGGCCTGCCCATTCTAAAGAAATTTCCTTTTTCCTTAAATATGGCCATGTCAATTGTCGGCGCTCCGAATTCATACATCGCCTTTTGTAACCGTTTTAAATTGACATCATCCACGGCAATTAGAAAATCGATGTCTTTGGTAGCTCTTGGGTTACCATGTATCCCCACCGCCCACCCCCCAAGAAGCAGATATTTTACTTTATTTGCGTTTAAGAACTTTATAAAATCTTTGAAGTCTTCCGGTAGTTGCCTTGGGGCCATAAAAGCACTCCCTCAAATAGGTTATTGTCATTATCTTTTCTTTGTACGATGCTTCTTGCCAATACATTCTATCTTCTCTGTCATGCTCCTCCGCCGTTCCAACAAATATTCTAGATCTGTCCATTTTATTCGGGAAATTCATGATGCATCTATCCTTTGTCGTAGTTCAATTTTGTATTGGTCTTTTCTCTTCGCGCGGGCCTCTTGCCTTTCGCTTTATGCCAAACCGAGTATTGCGCTCAACGTACGTTTCCCCCACTCACCCCGCCAAAAACATATCTTGCAGTAGTATGTTTATTTGGGAGTCTTCAGATAAATAAATATAGATAAACAATATAATTAAAGGAAGAATTGCGTATGGTATCGGTCTGTGCACCCGCAAATCCGGAAGGCAAACCGCCTAAGGGTAAAGCGCTTGTCTGCATGCCACGCTGTTTTCTTGAGCCCATTAATGCGCTCCTTGTTATTAACAAGGCGTTCACCTGCCGTCCCGCACCTGAATTGGGTCTTCAAAAGACTGCGCACCTACTTTCAGTGCGACCGTAAAATAATAGGCAAACTTGTCCTTGCCGCGGCCGGCATCGTTATCTAAATGCTGCAGGAAAAAGGCGGAGACGACCTGCCTCGACTTGTCGGTCGAGCCAAGGCGGACAGTTTTATTCCCGGCATAGCAGCCTCAAGGAAAAGCCGTTATTTCATCATGACTCGTTTAACGTCCACGTTTATACGCCCGCCGGTTATACGACAAATGTATATGCCGCTTGGCAACAGTCTGAAGGTATCCTCCAATCGGGCATTATTCGCTGACCCGTGATACTCTTGCTGGAATTGCCGGACCACCCGGCCGCGAATATCATACACGGTAAACCGGGCGTCAACCGGCCAGGCGCCGATACCCGCTGGAATACCGGTTTTCACACCTGATATGCCGGAATATTCGTACGCGCCGATGTCCGGTTGGGCGTCACGGGTTTTACCATCCCTGTCCAGTTGCGGAGCGCGGGCAATGTCCGCGCCGGATATGGCTGGTGAGCCGCTCAACAGGTGAAAATCCAGGCTGGCTTCGCCAGCAAACAGCGGGTTACCGGCTTTGCCGTTTAATTCCCAGGAGAAGTCCTTGCGTATGGAAGACAGATTGTAATACTCCCGGTCTCCGAAATTGTAGCCGTTCCAGATAAAAGGTTTTGAATCCTGAGAATAATAAAGGTTGTTGTCGATACGCTGCTGTTTGTCGATTATCATATAGCCGTGAATGCCCGCGGTAGCGTTATTGTAAAAAATATTGTTTACCACGATATTTCCGGTATCAGCATCTCTGGAGAAGTTCACGCCACTGCCGGCCCTGGAGTAAAACGTATTAAAACCGTTTTCAATAAGGTTGTTGTTGATAATTACTGTGTTTGGAGACAGTGTCAGAGTAATGCCGTAGCCGGAATTTCTGTAAGCTACGTTATTTATAAATGTGACAAACGCGCCCGGGTCCATGATATCGGCTGTAAATCCGTTTCCATCATAGCCTATTGAATCCTGCTGGTAGGCTGAAAAGTTTCCTTCAACTATATTGCCTGGGCCCGAGGTATGGATGTTAATTGAGGAAGCTCCAGGATATTCCATAGTCCTGTCGTAGTACCCTCCAAACCGGGCAATATTGTAGCGGATGTGGTTATGATGCGCGCCGGAATGGGTTGCGATATGGCTCATACCAACATATTCAAAAATATTATGCTCGATACTATTGTTGTGGGAACCTACACGGATATCAAAACCATTGGAAAAGTTATGGTGAACATAATTGTGCCGGAGTGTTGAATTTCTGAGACCCGGTTCAGGTGTCCAGGTGAAGACAGCGTTATTGCAGCGGAATATTTCGTTGCTGTCAATAAGGATATTCTCAGAGATATCTCTGATATTGATGCCGAAGCAGTAAAGGGAAACGACATTTGAAACTATTCGTACATTGCTTGCGCGGCGCAAGTCAAATCCACTGGGCCACGTGGTTTCAAAATAGTCAATAATCCCCATATAGGTTGAGAATTTCTGCCTCACCTTTGCCTCTCGGGTTGACCAGTCTTCCTCCTTATCTATGAAAATGGATGGAACATCAACAACAACCATTGGCATGTCTTTCCAGTTTGCGGGCAAAGTGAAATCGGGATTGGTCAAAGTAAAACCGCGGATCTCAATCCAGCCGGCATTATCTATCAAGAATGTCCTTGCAAGAGGCTTCTGGCCCGCGGCCGCTCGAATAAAAAGTCTCATTGCGTTGTTTTGCCCAGACCGCTGAATTGGGATGACGCCCGTACCCCAGCCGTTATTTTCATTTCGATAATCACCGGTATAAACCAAGAGAGTATCTCCAGGAGCGATGTTCTGCACCCCATTTCCAATGGTTTTCCATGGACCGCGGTTTCCACTTACATAAACAGGGGAAAGGCCGTCATTATTATCACCTGCCTGCGACGCGTTAACGGCAACATGATAGGTTTCGGCCTGCAAGCTGCAGAATAAGCATAGTATCATTAAGAATAAGAGTTTCATTCTCATTGTAACTTCCTGGTATAAAATTCCCAAATCCGACCCGATTTTAAGCCAAATGAACGATTCAATCAGCACAATATTTTTCTTTCACCTGATTTTCTATTTCGCAATACTAAATATAATCTTCATACCAGATGATTTTTACTATATCGCTGTCCTGAAGGCAGCTTGTTTTTCTCTCGCGTGGCATGTCCTCTTTTTTTCTCTTTTTGTCTTCGGTGCAAACTCTATCCATTTTATGCGATCAATTTTATTGCTGCGTGTGCCAAACTGGTGCAGTGGACTGATCGCCGACATGACACCGCTGTTTACGGACGGTGACGGAGGCGTCAAACAGGCCATTGCACCCCTTTGGCTGCTGAACATGTAATCTACTCGCTCTTAAGGTCCTCAGTGCTGCGGCCGTTCTTTGTATTTTTCTTGTTACGCGCCTCTTCGTCTGAATTCGCAGCCGCATGGAACTGCGGCGGCGGGCATAGTGAGTATCGGTAGACATGAGCTAATAACGACAAGCCCACCTGCGGCAACTGGTGCAGCGCCATGTAATGCATTCTTTATGTTTATTTTATTTTACCGTTTCAATTTGTCTAATTCCCAATAAGCAATCAATTATTATTCGGTGTTTATATTGATTTAAGTGCCCAAACTTTCCGTCTTTTTGTTTTTCTCCTTTGAAAATTACTTCAACAGCTATTGTATTTTCATTAATTTTAGTCATACTAGTGCTAATTGTTTTCTTATTCTCTATAGTCATTTTTTTGCTGTAATCTATCCAATAGAACTCTTTACTATTTAAAGAATCAATAAAACATCTGTTTTCTAACCCTATATTTTCAGTAATTAAACCCCTATAAATATTCACTTTTGATTGATCAGAATGATTCCGAAACAATTCATTAGGCATCGGACGAACAATAAGTTCATCAATTTTCATAATAGTAAATATATTCCCTACAACATTACTTGTTCTCAATTCAAGCCAATATTTCTTTCCCGATATTTTAAAAGTAGTCGGTGCAATTTCACCAGTACCAGAAGACCATTCTATATCTTCTAATTTATTTCCATTAAGATCAATTAATTCGAATTGCTCAAATGTAAAGACACATTGAGCATTATTTGTTTTTTGAAACCTTTGGCCTTTATAAATTAATCCAAAATCAGGAAAATAGAGAGCTGATTCTTTTTTAAAAGGAACAATAGTTCCATAAGATTGTTTCATAATAACCGTCAGTTCCTTACCATATGCATATATTAATGATAATAGTAAAAATGTCAGTACGAGAGAATTTCTAAACATAGTGATATGAAACAGAAGATAACGTTTTAATTTGATGCATAACAATGTAAATACACAGAAGCAGTAAAATTCTGTGATTTTACTTTCGCAATCTATTTTGATACCTTAAAAGAAAACCAAACGACCCCTAACGATACAAGCTGCAGCAATATGCCGAGATACGATATATAATATAGATGCTGCATAATCGATACTATTTTCATTATTGTCTTTTACATCGCCGCATTTATACGGCGTTCTTAGGCGCGTAACTCTTCTTCTTTTGTCTTTCGGCCGCAGCCTTTAGTTGCCTTTGCGAGCAGCTTATTTCGTACAACGTTTTGCTCCACAACCGCTGTTTTTCGCCTACAATCTCGCGTAGTGCCTACGTCAGTCGGACACGGAGCGACTCCTTGATATGCTGCGAAAAATTGCGGTTTGGCGCTGTGTGCTTTAAGCTGGCACGCTACCTTATTTTCTCCTCGCCGCGTCTTCGGTTTCTTCTATGGCGCATTCTCGAGGCGCATGGACGCGCCTAATTCTCCTGACCTCTTTCCCGTATTCATTCTTTAAAAATCATTAATCAAAGGTATTGTGGCGCCCAACTGTATTGCCTGCATTGTAATAATAGTCTTCCGTCAAAATATTACCATATTGGTCGTATGTATAGGCACGACAATCAATGTCATCTCCATTTAAGTTGTGATATACAATAGGCAGCCTGTTTTTACTATCTGCTTCTCATTATTCTTTTCGTTATTAATTGTTCTTTGTATCTAAAACTGACAAACAACAAACCATTGGGCATACCCGATACATCAATTTGTCTATTTACAACCGTGGATTTTTTCAATAGTCGTCCGTTGATTGAATAAATGTGGTATTCATATCCATCAATTGAGATGCCTTCAATCAAAACTATATTACCCGTTGTTTTTCTTAGGTAAAGGTTATTGTTGGCTTTGTTATCCTGTTTGCTTTCAATACCAATAGTAGTTGTGCTAAACTGTTGTAGCCAATGCTCGATAATATTGAAAACATATAGGCTATTACGGTCTTGCATGAGCATATGGCTATTACCAAATACTAAAGAATCTTCTGGTAGTGAAACCACATCTGCCACCCCTCCCGCATTCTGGAACAGTATTGCTGCCGCTTCTGTAGCCAGCTTCCTGCTTGTTTGATTTCGAGAAATAATGTAGTCTCCATATACACCAAACATGTGCAATCCGTTTAAAGCAGGAAAGTCATCAGAGTCTGGTGGGCCGGCAGGTTCTATCAATATTAGGCCATTGACATGTTCTTTTTTTTCAATGGCAGCAGTTACAGCTCTGCTAGCTCCAGCACTATGAGCAACCAGCCAGACCTTACTTTGTGTTGAATCAATAACAGCTTTAACAGCCTCTGAATAACTCTGATTAGAAGTACCTATATACGGATAGTTTTGTGCAAATACATTAAAATATTCAGTAGGGAAGAGAGCATCAGGATAGGGGTTGCCTTGCGAATCTCCAAATCCCCATCTTCTCCATATATCACTCTGCCAACCTTGTTCAGATCCAGGCGTAGGTGGCTTGCCATCGGCTGGTACCGCGTAGGGATCTACAAATCCACCAGTTGCAAAATCATACTTTGGATCGTTTACCATATATACATTGTACCCTTTGTCTGCAAATAAATCGGACCAACCTTTTCTACCATCGGGAGTGGTGACATATATATAAGATGATAAGTTAGCACCAGGTATCATAACTATAGCTGCATTTTCTGTACTATTTTCAGACAGGATATAGTTAATGAAAGCATCATGGGTATAGAAACTTCCATAAGTATGTTGAGCCATACTCTTACCTGCAAAAAGCAAGCATGCAATTATAATAATAATTCGTTCAAACATAAATCCTCCTTTTTTTATCAATTAGAACCGAAGGTTGTATAATTTGTTTTATGCCTTAAAACAGAAGATTTTTGGCTTAAATGGCTTGTAACAATCATCAACGCGACCATCAGCGTTATCGTCGATATACCAAGCAGTCTTGTTTCCGGCTGAATCATAAGTGTAAGTATCACGAGAATCCACCCAGCCATCAGAATTTCCATCATACTGGTCTTCAACAAGATTACCGTTTTCGTCGTAGATGAAATAGTGGCCTGAGTTATTGAAACAAGGGCCGGGGCATTTGCCCTCATACGGCGTTCCCTGATACTCTCCTGTGGAAGAGCGCTGAATTGTATCCCCTTGGTCAGAATCAAAAAGGCATCCAGTAAAAAAGAGGATTATCGATAAAAGCAAAGACCTTTTCATTTCATAATTCCTTTCAAAATGACAAGCCGCCACGATGGCGGCCACCCTACGGTAATGCGCCATTTGCATTTTTCGTTCATATTCTTCACGCGGCGACTATAATTCAATTCGTGCCAGCTTATTGCGTCACAATGTTCGTTAAGGATTTTATCTGAAGTGCGAGGAAGCCGGCACAAAAGAGCACGGGACGATTCTATCATTTCAGATAAAATTCAGTTGAACGATAGTCGATTCGAGATGCTAAATTTGGCCTATAATCGTAACACCCTACTTTATTATAATGGGTTTTGTATTTTGTTCGTTTTCTATAATATATAAGATAATCATATTACTGTATAAAATTCAAAAGGTCAAACTGCCAAATAGCTATCGCGAAGCGATTTTGTTCAACGCTTGCAAAACGTTTTCTTGTTTCCGCGCACAATCAAAATAAACCAAAGATACTGCGGAAATGGAAAACTTTCGCTGTTGGCCGACCCGTAAGGGTGGAGCGAAGCGGAGAGTTCTTGGTCTCCGCTTCTTGTGCTGGGGATATATTTATTTAATCTCATAACGAATTTCCCATTTTAGTTCTTTGGGCTCATATTTTTTAAATCTCTCGATGCGATTTTGATCCCCAGATATTATAATTACTTTTTCTACTTCATCGATACTACAATTAACATAACCTCCAACACTTTGTATGGCATTAAAAAGAAAACTGTAATATTTGTCCCTATCGATTTCCAGTAAATGCTGACCTTTTGAAAAGAACCATTCCCAAAAAACATTTTCTCTAGTTTTAAATAATATAATTCTTTCTGCTTTAGTATTACAATTTAACTCTTGTTTTCCTAAGTATTCTCCTAATGGGTAAATTTTAAGAAACTTTTTAATAATCTTCTTCGAAATAACGTTCCTATTCCTGTTTTTTCCATCACTGCTATTGGACTTGAGGGTCCACATTCCCAGAACCTGCAAATCTTCATTAAATACAATATTTACAGTAAGTGTTGTTCTAATTAATCCAAACACTCTCCATTTCTCCAGTATACATATTTTCCTTTTCGATTCTGTCAATTTAACATCTAAATCATAGAAATGTGTTATTGTATCAGAAAAAATACGAATTACATTTTTAATATTGTTAAAAGTGCTATCGATTTTCTCTTTTTTATTTATCCTTATGAAATATCTTGTTTCATTATCACCAATGCAAAGAGATGGGGCGTCTCTTGACACACCATTGATCATACTTTTTTTATATGAGTAATAGCTAGATGGAAAAACTATCTGTGGAAGAAGTAATAAAATAAAGAATAATAAATATTTAAACATCATAAATAATTTATCTTTCTCCCAGCACGTATTATGAAAAGAAGACCAAGAATGTTCAACGTGCGCGAAACGTTTTCCCGTTTCCGTCTATTATCAAAATCAACTCAAACATATAGGCGAAAATGGAAAACTTCCGCTGTTGGCCGACCTGCAGGGCAAGCGAAGCGCACAGTATTTCGTCGTTTAAAATCTATCGCGTGCACCTTTTTTCTATTGTTTATTCTCTATAAAAAATATTGCTTCTTTTAATTCTTTTCCTGTAATAATTTCATTAATTTCTATAGGATTTTTAAATTCAATAGGTATTAAATCATATTTGTAGTTAATACTATCCCATACTACTGTAATATTTTCTTTTTCAGCTTGAAACTTTAATTTATCTATTTTATCCTTTAAATTTGCATTCACATTTGAATCATTATTTTGTTGTGCTTTCTCAATTGTATCCAACAATGTTTTGTCAAAACCATTAATATGTTTTGCAAGTGGAATCAATGATTTCAAGCTGTTTTTTTGGCTTAAAATTAATGAATCTAACCCTTTTTTGGTATAAAACGCCTTTCCATATTTATTAAATAGCATTTCAAAATTTGTAGCTACTTCTTTACTAAAGTTTATACCATAGGTTATATCATTAACTTTAAAATTTCCATTGCTGAAATTACAAGACCAGAAATAAATTTTAAATCTGTCAAAACTTAAACCTTTTATTTTCGATAATTCAATGTACGAATTTGGATGTTCTCCACAACAATTTGATATAATATCTGCGAATGGTTTTTGGCATAATTCTTTTGATATTTCTGAATAGTATTCCTTTGGAATATTAATATCGCAAACAGTACATGAAGAAAAACTGAACACTTTACAAATTAATGGTTCAACATGAAATTTAATCAGATCAAATTCGAATCTTAGTGGAATAGTAACTTCATGTTCTTGTGACAGCACCGGTATAATTAACAAAACTATAATTAAATATTTTTTCATAATGCTATTTTAATTCTTATTTTCAAGTGCACGCGGATTTTAGATTTTAGACGACGAAATATTTTGACCAACGTTTCCGGCAGGTTTTAGTTTGTTGCCTATAATCCACCATTCCTTAAATACCTGCAAAAATTGAAACCTGCCGGTGATATTAGTATGAAGGCCACCTTTTCAAAGATTATCTTTAAAAGGTGTAACAGTAAAAATAACCTTTAATTCAAGGAGGCCTTCATGTTTTACCAAGTATCTACAAAATACGTTT
>Ga0209287_10000876_pt1 | contig 16411 bp, 20 predicted proteins | sample PPLLak3cmMay2015_2_FD_187255 | JGI IMG/M metagenome (GOLD analysis project Ga0209287, IMG submission 187255) | Freshwater sediment microbial communities from Prairie Pothole Lake near Jamestown, North Dakota, USA - PPLs Lake P8 Core (1) Depth... | ecosystem: Environmental > Aquatic > Freshwater... | reverse complement strand
CTTTGGTAAATGGGGAGCAGCTGGTGTCAGAGGCATAAACCTTGTTTCTTTCCCGTTTAACAACGAGGAGATGAACATAGATGTTGATAACGCTGTTAAACTTATAAGAGAAGTTAAACCAAAACTGGCTCTATGCGGGCAATCTGTTTTTCTGTTTCCTACGCCCCTTAGGCAAATCGCTGACGCAGCACATGAAGTTGGTGCATATGTGATATATGACGCTGCCCATGTCTTGGGTCTTATTGCAGGAAAAAAATTCCAGGATCCTCTCCGCGAGGGTGCTGATGCTATGAACGGTAGCACACACAAGACGCTACCTGGTCCACAAGGTGGTATGATACTCTCAGATCACAAAGGGGATACAGAGGATGATAAAGCATTTTTGAGGAAACTTGGTTTCGGTGTTTTCCCAGGTGTCACATCATCTTATCATCTTCATCATGTTGCAGCCAAAGGCATAGCATTCGCTGAACACCTGGAGTTTGGTGAAGCATATGCTGCTCAGACTATAAAAAACGCGAAAAGATTAGCACAATCCCTACATGAATGTGGATTCAAGGTGTTTGGTGAGAAACTTGGTTTCACCGAGTCACATCAAGTTCTTGTTGAAATAGGCCCAGGCAAAGGCAAGGAGGCCTCTAAAAAACTTGAGGAAGCTGGTATTGTTACAAACATGAACATGATACCGGGGGATAAAGACCCTATAAACCCATCGGGCTTGCGCTTAGGAACACCAGAGCTTACTCGAATTGGTATGAAAGAAAAAGATATGGAAGATGTTGCTAAGTTTTATGAAAGAACGCTTTTGAAAAACGAAACTCCTAAGAAGATCAAGGAAGACGTTAAAGAATTCCGTAGAGACTTCCAAGAACTTCATTACTGCTTCAAAGAAGGTTTTAAGGGATACGATTACCAAAAGTTGGTCTAAAATGCTTGTCGCAATCTCTGGTACACCAGGGACAGGAAAAACCTCTGTTTCAAAAATTTTAAACCAGCGAGGTTTCAAAATAGTTGATTTAAACAAGATATCTATCGAGAAAGGTTTTATTATTGGCGTTGATGAAAAAAGAGGTTCTAATATAATAGATGTTAATATGTTGAATAAACATATAACAAACAATTACACAAAAAAAGATATTGTTTTCGTCGAAGGCCATCTTTCTCATCTTTTGAAAAACGTAGATAAGGTGATAGTTCTTAGATGCCATCCTTCCGTGTTAAAAAAACGTTTAGCCGAAAAAAAATGGAATGAAAAGAAAATAAAAGAAAACATAGATGCTGAGTCACTTGATGTAATTTTATGTGAGAGCGTAGATATCCATCCAAGAAAAAATGTTTTTGAAATAGACACAACCGATAAAACCGTTGATCAAGTGGTATCTTGTATACTTGAGATTGTTGAAAATAAACTTAAGCATATGAAAAAATATAATATAGGATGTATTGATTGGTCTGAGGAGATATTAAAAGACTTTTAAAAATTAGAGACGGGAAAAACATGGTCCTGGATACTCAAAGAGAGAACGTAGATCCTATTTTAACATCAGCGGCTAAGCGTTTTGTGGGCGTAAATCCTAATGTTTTAACTTGGTTGTCCCTAGTTTTTGCTTTTCTAGCAGGATTATTTTTTTATTTCTCTTCCCCTGATCTTGAGTTATCAAATTATTATCTTTTTTTTGCTGTGTTGTTTGTTTTTTTAAATGGTTTTTTTGATGCCATCGATGGAAAGGTTGCAAAATTGGCTAAAAAAACGTCAAAGAGAGGTGATTTCCTAGATCATGCATTGGATAGATATGCCGATGTTCTGATGGTTGGTAGTATCGCTATCAGTCCATGGTGCGATGTTAGGATAGGTCTCGTAGCTATCGTCGGTATGTTATTGACAAGTTACATGGGCACACAATCGCAAGCGGTTGGCTACAAAAGAGAATACTCAGGTTTACTTGGTCGTGCTGACAGGCTTGCATTGTTGATGATAATACCAATTTTACAACATATATTAATTCACTATAACTACCAGATGATATATGGTTTTTATTTGCTTGCGTGGATGTTGATTTATTTTGCAGTTGTGGGAAACATAACCGCTGCTCAACGTTTTTATAGTACTCTCAGATGGTTTAAAAAATGAGTGGAAAAAACGCTTTAGTTGTTTCTTTAAATGATGATATACAAGAGATAATACAACTAGCTGATACACTTGGATATACTATACTTAAAACGTTCATTCAGCATAAAAAATTACCTGATACAAATAGTTATGTTGGTCCTGGTAAGGTAGAAGAAATCAAAAAATTCATAGAAGAACAAGAAAAAGATTCTGTTAATCTGATAATCATCGATGGTGAGCTGAAGCCTTCTCAATGGTTCACATTAGAAAAAAAACTGAAAATAGATGTTTATGATAGGATAAGACTTATTTTGGCTATATTCGAGGAGAGAGCTGATAGAAAAGAGGCGAAACTACAGGTAAGATTGGCGCAATTACAATATGAGCGGCCTTTTGTGAGGGAACTTATACATCGTGCTAGGGAGGGTGAACACCCCGGTTTTATGGCTGGTGGTGAATACCAGGTTGATGACTACTATGAAATGATAAAAAAACAGACGAAGAAAATAAAAGAAGATTTAGAAAAAATACGCGATGAAAGAGAGATACGCAGAAGACATAGACATACAAGCGGTTTCTACCTTGTTTCGCTAGCTGGTTATACAAATGCTGGTAAAAGCAGTTTGTTAAACCTTTTAGTTGGGGAACAGGTCAAGGTTGATGGTAAATTATTTTCCACATTATCTACAACAACACGCAAGATGAATGATAAGCTTTTTCCGATTTTATTGACCGATACAGTTGGTTTCATACAGAATCTGCCAGCTTTGGTTATCGACGCTTTTCATTCTACACTTGAGGAACTGGCGTTGGCTGATGTTGTTTTATTAGTTGTAGATACAAGTGAGAGCAAAGAAGTTATTGAAAAAAAACTCAAGGTGTCGTTGAAAGAACTAATTGATATCGGTGTTGTTTCCCCAGTTGTAATTGTTTTTAATAAAATCGATTTGCTTTCTATAGAAGATGTAGAGAGCAGAATAAATTATTTGCAGAAACTTGGTTTGTTAGAAAACAAAAAAATTATAACTATGTCTGTTAAAAACAGAGAAAATATTGAAATATTACTTGGTATAACCCATGATTCGTTGCCATGTAGGTCTAAAATAAAATTAAGATTACCTATTAACGAAAAAACCCATTCTTTTATATCCTGGATATATGAAAAAGCGAGTGTCTCCGATATTTCGTATAATGGTTTTATCACGGTCTCTGTTGATTGCAATACTGAGATAAAAGACAAGATACTGTCTAAATGCAGTGAGTTGGATGGGTACATTATATGAATTTATCATTTATAACAGCAAAATTTTGTGAAATTTTAAATAGGAGAATAAGATTCACGATGCAGGAGGAATAAAAGTATGAATTTATTGAAGAACGTAAGCGAAAATAAAGATAAATTGATTTTAGCTGGTTTACTGGTGGCAATAGGTGTTTTATCTAGAGTACTTCTGCATGATTTTTTCTATAGTATTATTAATCCTATTCCAACAAATGGGTTCCCTGTGCCATTGGATGTATTCTTTGCTGTTGCAACCGTCTCTGTTTTAAGTGGTGTTCTTCTTGGCAAATATTATACTTTAATTGTTCCGGTTTGTATTATTGGCATTACTGATATTTTCTATGCTTTTGTTGACCCAGTAAATGCTGCTAGCTGGTTAACTTGGCTTTTCCTGTTTACTTGGTCAGGGTACGCATTTTTGGCATTAACCGGTTACCTAACGAAAAGAAAATCAGGGATAAACAAGATGTTTATACCAAAAATTTTAGGAGCAAGTGCATTAGGCATCGTTTTCTATGATCTATGGTCTAACTTTGGTTTCTGGCTAGCGTATTCGAAATTAGGTTTCTACCCACAGAACCTGGATGGCTTAGCTATGGTTTACATTGGTGGTATACCCTCTATGATCTGGCATCTATTATCTACAACTTTGGCTATTGCCTTTGTCGCTATACCAATAGTTTACCTAAAAGAACATAGGCTAATCAGTAAAAATCTTGTACTTAAGCCAGTGGAAAAATATGTTATAGCTAGTGCAACAGTTATCCTTATGACTGCCAGTATCTTGACTGCTCTCTTCTAATATTTTTTGATAAAGTTTATATTACAAGAGAATATAACGGGAAGAAAGGAGAAATAAAATATGGCTATAGGTTTTGTGCTTATAAGCGCTGCACCCGCCCACGAACACGAGGTATATAACAAGCTGTCAAAGGTACCTGAGATTGTTGAACTTCACCCGCTTTTTGGTGAATACGATCTCATCGCTAAGATAGAGGCAGACGACTTTGAAAAACTTGGTAACATAGTTGTAAACAAAATTAGATCAATACCTGGTGTGATTGATACAAAAACTTTAACAGGAACAAAATTTTAAAGAGGTGAAATGAAAAATGGAAGGATTAGTACAATATTTCCTGAGCATGTTGGTGCTGGTATTCGGAATAGCTAGTATAATCGCTGGTTTGTTCACGGCATATTTCGGATCCGGTAAAAGCAGAGCAGTTGGAGCTATACTAATAGTCATAGGAATAATTGTTTTCATACTGTTCCTATGGGGCGCCGAAATACTAAATATAGGTACTGTACCAGATATAATGAATTTTAAAGGAACTATAACAAACGGTATAGTAGCTGTTGTAGGCGCAGTAGTTGGAGCATTGATAGCTCTTGGTATATTCCTACTCGCTATAATGAAAGCTTAAACTATCATATCTAAAAAATATTTGTGGACTCTAAGATCATCAGTTAGTTCAGGGTGAAAAGATAAGGCTAGGAATTTGTCCTGCCTAGCCATAATTATTTCTTTATCTATTTTTGCTAAAACTTTACATTCGCCCCAAACTCGTTTTATTGTAGGAGCTCTTATAAAAACAGCTTTATAAGGTTCAGAAAAACCTTCTATCATTATATTTTTTTCAAATGATTCGCGTTGTCTACCAAAACTGTTGCGCGCGACCTGCATGTCCATAACTTGTAACAACTTAACTTTATTGTCTTCATCGGCTAATTCTTTTGCGAGTATCACACAACCAGCACATGTGCCCATTATAGGTAGATTGTTATCGTTTATTCTTTTTTTTATGACTTCGTACATACCATTTTTGTACAAAATATTTGATATAGCTGTGCTTTCCCCGCCTGGTAATATAAGTGCATCTATTTTTTTTATGTCGTCTATGTTGTTAACAAAAAATACATTGCCACTAGTGTTTGTTTCTCTAAGTGTGTTTGTCATAGCAGTAATATGTTCAGATACGGCCCCCTGTACCGCTAGGACACCAATTGATACTTTTTTTACCATCCTCTTTCCTGTAACAACTGTTCTTTTGTCAATGTCTGTATCTCTATACCATGCATCGCTTCTCCAAGGTTTTTACTGATATCTGCTATAACCTCCGGTTCCTTGTAATGTGCTACTGCTTCAACAATGGCTTTTGCTCTGATTTTTGGGTTCTCAGATTTGAATATACCTGATCCTACGAAAACCCCGTCGCTGCCGAGTTGCATCATTATCGCGGCATCAGCAGGGGTCGCTATCCCGCCTGCTGCAAAGTTCACAACAGGGAGACGATGATGAACGTTTTTTATGCTGTTTACGATTTTGAAAATGTCTTTTTTAACTTTGCCGTAGGTGTATTCCTCAAAAACTATTGCGTCATCTCCTACGTTATCGTTGTTTGTTATTGTTTTAATGGAGTTAACATAACTCTGGGAGTATTCTTCTGCGAGCTTATGTATCTCTTTCTCATCCAAGCAGTCAAGTCTTTTAATCATACCAATGACCATTCTCTGATGTCTGATCGCTTCTACGATGTCTCCTGTGCCAGCCTCACCCTTAGTTCTAATCATCGCAGCTCCTTCCCATATCCTACGTACCGCCTCGCCAAGGTTTCTGCAACCACAAACAAAAGGAATAGTGAATTTGCGTTTATCCACATGATAAAAAGGATCAGCAGGTGTCAAGACCTCTGATTCATCGATCATATCGACGCCAAGAGCCTCAAGGGCTTGGGCCTCTACAAAATGGCCTATGCGCACCTTTGCCATAACAGGTATGCTAACAGAGTCCATTATCTGTCTTATAATGGCTGGGTCAGCCATACGTGCTATACCACCATGTGCGCGGATATCGGCTGGAACCCTCTCTAGAGCCATGACAGCAACAGCACCGCTGTCCTCAGCAATCCTGGCCTGCTCAGCGGTAGTAACATCCATTATGACGCCGCCTTTCTGCATCTTAGCAAAACCCTTCTTTAGTAATGGTGTACCAACTTTCAACTTTGGAGCATCTAAATCTTTCATTAATTTTGACCTCCCAAACTGTATATAAATTCAAATCCCGATATATACAACTCCTTATTAAGTACTGTGGTTCTACATAAATTTATTGTTTAAAAACCCTTTAAAAAACAGTTAAAAATCATAGATTTGATAAAAAATATTTTTTTAATTATCTTCTATTCCTTGTAGATTCCTTTAACTCTGTTTCGATTATCTCCCTTCCAAAAGAGGTTAAACCATAAAGTTTTATGTTACCGCCACCGCTCTTCTCTTCAACTATCTTTAAACTAAGCAAAGACTCATTTTCTTTGTACCTGGAATCCATGCCACGTATTGCACCAATAACATTCGTAGGTGTTGTTTTAACATGATAAGCGATCTCAGACGTATAGCTACAACTGGGGCTTATATCAAAAAGATATTCCGCTATTTTTTTTCTAACGTTACTTCTCCTTAAAGCCCTAACAACAAGAGGTCTTTTTAGACTAGAATAGTTCTCCGACTTACTACTCTCAAACTGCATCCCATCACTCGTAATTTAAATGTATGTTACATCCTATTAATAAACTAGTCGCCCCATGAATAACTAGTTGCATATGCTTGTATATATTCATGTACAAATGCATTTTCACAAAACTACGAAAAAATCGGTCAAAAAATTATTTTTACATGATTCTTTCTATCATTTCTAAAACAAAGCCATCGCTGTCTATAGCATATCGTGCTATACCAATTTTTTTTGCATAGTTTCTCATTTTTTTTACAGAAAGAAAACGCTCAAAAGTGGAGCCCTTTTGCAACACTTCCAACTCAAGTACGCAATCCGCAGTTCCCTCCATCTTCCTCTCAAAAATATCTCCATGTATGCCTCTCGTCATTATAATAAACAAAGCCCCTTTGTTTTGCAGATTGCTGAGTTTTGCTGCATAAATCGTTCTAATTACTTCATCCTGAGAATATTGGCTGAGGAAAAAATCAAGGGAGTTTATTACGATCTTCTGAAAACCTGATGCTTTTATTCTATTTGATAATATAGCCAGGAAATCTTCTTCTCCTTTGATAGTTGGTGGTAAACCAGATGACCCGATTTCAATTAACTCTTTTAATCTCAATTTTGATCTTTGTTCGTATATACTAACTCTTTTTTGTTCCCCGGTTAGAACACTTTGTGAATACTTTTCAGCTATGTCAACAAACTCTAATTCTTGGGGGTTCCAGTTGAATCTTTTCAGTGTATCTAAAACTTCATTTTTTGTTTCTTCTGTTGTAAAATATAGTACCTTGCCTGTTGTTGTTAGTTGTTTACTAAGTATCTCTACGCTGCTACCAGGGCTTCCAAGAATTAGAACAGTGAAACCTTTTGGTATGCCTCCCTCTAGTAGTTTATCGAGTTTTTCGATGCCGGTGCTTATAAATTCTTCGTTCGTCATATTTTAATTCTTCAGATTTTCTTATTTTCCTTTAAAATCCCTCAGATGGTCTATTCATATCTGTTTCGCCGCTTAATTTTTTTTAAATAAAAGAGTCTCTAACTTTGAGGATTTTATCGTTTAGATAGATTAACTTGTTTAGATATTTATTCGCATCCTCTTCTTCTATAACCAATGACATTACATGCACGTTTCTTGCCCTTGTTTTGTTCGCAAGCTGGTAAAAAAACTCTGTTACTATGTCTAGGTCATTGTATATTATCATGGTGCTAAGAGAATCTATTATAAGGTATTTACTTACGTTTTCATCTACTTCTTTGAATGTGTTCATTATCTCTAAACCAATTTTTTCTAGCATCGTGGGGCTTTCAATGAATGTACAATTTGGGTAAGTCTTTGATATGCCAGATGCGCGAGAGATACAATCTATGAATCTGATGTTTTTGTAAGTTGATAAATCCCCGAATTGTTTAACGATGTTCTCGTAAGGTTTTGTTACACTAACATAAACCCAGGCATCCTGCGGTCTAACACGTACGAACTCTAATAAAGCCTGTATAAACTCAGTGTAGTTGTTACCTGGTAGCAATATGCCTACAGACTGGTTGATTGTTATAGCATTTGATATTCTTTCTTTTAAACTATCTATTAAGGTAACCATATTTTATATCACGCCTTCGATTTTAGCAGCGGGGCTAGTTCTACACCATCCTTTGAGGATATGCTCATGGCAAACTTTGTTCTGCTGTGTGATATTCCTCTCATTTTAATGATTTGGAATGTTCGTATCAGATCACCTTTTCGTTCTATATCGCCAAGGAATATTATGCCGTCAGCAATGAATTCTTCTATACCATATTGTGAATATTGGAAAGTTCTTGGTGGTACCTCTGATGTCAGGAAGGTTGTACATTTCATTGCAGCCAGTGATGATCCAAGTTTGAATATGAAATCTCTTATCATTTCTTTTGTTTGTAGTCTGTAACATAGAGCTGTTATGGAGTCTATGGCAAGTCTTTTTACGTTTAACTCATCTGCAATGTCTCTTAGTACGTCAAGTAGCGCAGCAGCATCCTCTATGGTGTATTTTTCTGTGTTTAAACCAAGTCTTTCGCTGATAATCCTGAGGTCTATGAGGTTGATCATACCTGATTCGATTAGTTTTTTGTCGTAGAATTTGAATCCTTCCATATTTTTTGTTAATTTAAACAAGGGTTCTGTTATTGTAAAAAAAACGCCTCGCTCTCCCATTTTAGCTCCGTTTATTAGAAACTGCATACAAAGAGTGGTTTTACCTGAGCCACTGCTTCCCACCATCAGGACTGTACTGCCTGCAGGTATTCCACCGCTAACCTGTAAATCTAGTTCTTCTATACCTGTTTTACATAGACCGTCTTCTACCATTTACTAATCTCTCCTATTTCCACCTTTCTGTTATTTTACCTTAGTATACAATTATTGAATATAAAACTTAAGGTTTTAAATAAAGTTGGAGAGGCGATATAAACTTCAAGTTAAAATCACTTAGTCATTACAACTTAATCTCTTGTATATAAAATTCTCGTCAGGAAAGCTAAAGTTAAGCATCTTTATGATAATTATGAAAATAGTACTTTTATGATTGGAAAACTATAAGTCCTGATCCTTATTATCATATTGTATCGGGGGACATACGTATGGAGGTTACTACTTGTCCACATTGTGGTAGTAAACAAATCCAGCAAGAGGCCATAAGAGACATCACCCTAAACGAAGCCACAGTAGAGTATGTATGTAAGGATTGTGGTTATCAAGGTGCACCACTTGTTCTAGAAAAATATGAAGGTGCATTCCAAGGTATTAAACCTGCGATTCCGGGATTTATTGGCCCTTGGGAAATACAAACACGATTAGATAACGGTGAAAAAAAGACATTACCCGTATTATGGGAAGATGCGCGTGACTGCATCCAATCTTTAAAATTGAAAAAAGGAGATAGGATTACAGTCACTATAGATGAAAAAATCTGGTGTATCGATAAAGCTAACGCCCATTGAAATATTGAAAAACCAAACTTTAGTCAGAGCTTTTAAATGATGATTTTAGCGGAGGACAGGAGATTTCTTGAATCATATCCACAAGATATACAATTTTTCCTGCATCACAGACGTTAAAACATTCTCTACAAGAAGAACAAGTATCAGACAAACCAGGCACTAATGCAATTGTGCGGTCAACTCCGCGACCAACAAAACACACAGCATGTTTATTTTTTACCTCCGCGCAATAGCGGACACAAAGACCACACAAACTGCAAGGAGATTCGGGGCTCTCGGTTTGTTTGAACCTCGATTCAACAACGCCATACTGTTTCGCGATATCAACATGAGCACCGCTAGGGGAAATAGATAATAAGAGCTCTGCAAGAAGTTTTCTGATTTTGTCTATATTCTCGGTTTTCGTGCGGACAACCAATCCGTTTTCTGCAGGATAGCAACAAGATGCAACCAGTTTCTTTCTACTGTTCTTTTCGACTTCAACCATACAAAACCTGCATGCACCATATGGTTCCAATCGGTCGTCATGGCAGAGCGTCGGAATGTTTATCCCTGCTTTTTGTGCTGCTTTGAGCACCGTTGTTCCTTCTTCAGCTTTAATTGTTTTTCCATCAATATTTAACGAAATAGTAGTCATAATCTTCACCTCTTCGATATAGGTATTTGTTTTCCTGTTGTTTTCAACACAGCATCGAATTTACAAACTTCAAGACAGTTACCACATTTTATACAACGTTCACTATCGATATGATGAACGCCTTTTTTTTCTCCTGAGATGGCTTCTGCGGGGCAATTCTTTGTGCATAATCCGCATCCTTTGCATTTTGCAGGGTCAATCTTATAGTTGATTAGCGCTTTGCAGACTTTCGATGGGCATTCGCCACGTAGATGTGCTTCATATTCATCCCGGAAATACTTTATTGTACTAAGAACAGGGTTGGGGGCAGATTGCCCTAAAGCGCATAATGCGGACATCTGTACAACTTCGGAGAGCTCTTCTAAAAGCTCTAGATCCTCCTCAAATGCTTTACCTGCTGTGATATCATTCAAAATACGATTCATCTGTCGCAGTCCCTCACGACAAGGTAGACATTTGCCACAGGATTCCTGAGAAAGGAAATTTACAAAGTATCGAGCAATATCTACCATGCAGGTATCTTCATCCATGACGATCATTCCACCAGATCCCATCATGGACCCAATATTGTATAATTCGTCGAAATCAACAGGGAGATCAAGATATTTTTCAGGGATGCAGCCACCAGATGGTCCACCGGTTTGAACCGCTTTGAGGCGTTTTCCGTTTGGTATACCACCACCGATGTCATAGATGATCTCTCTGAGGGTAACACCCATGGGGACTTCAACAAGGCCGGTGTTGTTTACGTTTCCAACAAGTGAAAATATCTTTGTACCCGTACTATTTGGCGTTCCCATGCTTGCGAACCATTGAGCACCATTGTTGATGATGAAGGGTACGTTTGCCCATGTTTCAACGTTATTCAGACATGTTGGTTTGTTCCATAAACCGCTGACTGCGGTGTGGATGTATTTTGGCCGTGGCTCACCAACTCGGCCTTCAATAGCAGACATAAGTGCACTGGATTCTCCAGAAACAAAGGCTCCTGCACCTCGATGGACTTTAATCGTAAAATCAAAACCAGAACCAAGAATGTTTTTTCCAATAAGTCCGTATTCTTCTGCTTGTTTTATTGCATGTTCTGTGTTTTCGACTGCAAGCGGATATTCTTGACGGACGTAGATAAATCCTTCATGTGCACCGATTGCGTATGCGCCGATGATTAATCCTTCTAAAACACTGTGAGGATTGCCTTCCATGAGGCTTCGATCCATATATGCTCCAGGGTCACCTTCGTCACAGTTAACAATCACATATTTTGGTTCTGCAGATGCATTTTTTGTTGTCTCCCATTTTCTTCCTGTAGGAAAACCTCCGCCACCTCTTCCTCTAAGATTTGCTTTTTTTACCTCATCTAGAACTTGTTGTGGTGTCATTTTCGTCAGTGTTTTTACTAATGCTTTGTATCCATCCAGAGCGATGTAATCATCAATGCTTTTTGGGTCTATTTTTCGGTTGTTTCCAAAAATAAGTCGGGTTTGATTTTTATAAAATGGTATATCTGTTTCTAATACGATTTTTTTACCTAGCTCAGGATCTTCGTATAATAAACGGTTTACGGGTTTTCCTTGTTGGATAGTTTGGGTTATTATTTCTGTTACATCCTCTGGTTTTACTTTAACGTAGCAGTAGTTATGTGGATGGATAACGACTATCGGTCCTTTTTCACAAAACCCATGGCAACCGGTTCTTTTCATATCAACCATGTTGGTTAGGTTTTGTTTTTTGAGTTGGTCTTCAAATGCACTAACTACTTTTTCACTTGCATAAGCATGGCATCCAGTTCCTGAGCATATCGAGATGCATGTTTTTTTTGTGTCTCGTTGTTTTTGGAGAGTTTGTCGGTATTGTTCTAAATCATTTGGTTGAGAAAATTTTGTCATGTTTTGTTCACCTACCTTTGTTGTTTTGGTGTCGGTCTTTGAGCAATGGGTGCAAGTTTTTGTTGCTCTTCAGTCATTGATAGTTCTCCAACACGGTAGCTTGAGAGAATATTGGGGACTTGTGAAGGTGTTAATTTTCCATGATATTCATTATCGATCATCATAACGGGCCCTAAGGCACAACAACCAAGACAATTTACACTTTCGAGTGTGAACTTCATGTCTGAAGTGGTTTCTCCAGAGTTAATCCCAAGATATTGTTCAGCGGCCTCGAGGATTTTAGGTCCATTTCGTACATGGCAAGCCGTACCTAAACATACACGAACAAGATGTTCTCCGCGGGGTTCAAGGCTAAATGATTTGTAAAATGTAGCGATGTGAAGTATCTGAGACATTGGGATGCTTAATCGCTCTGATACCCAAAGTAACGCTGGTTTTGGAAGCCAATGGTTTTTTTCTTGGATTTTTAAAAGGATTTGTATGAGTGCGTTCTTTTCTCCGCCGTATTCATCTATGATTTCATCTACTTCTCTGAGCTCTTGGATCATTTGTTTTACTGATTCTTCTCTTCTTTTGATTTTTTTGAGTGCTTTTAGATGCTGGATTGCTTCTTCTTCAAGTTTTTTCAATTCTATGCTCAATGGAGGTTGATCAAGACCAAGAGCATAGTATTCTGAAAGAATTTCAAGTCCTCTAAGAAGAATATCCGTTTTGCTCAAATCAGATGTTTTTTGTAAAGTATATAACGCCTTTTTCTGTTCTTCAGTTAAACGTACTCCAACAAAATGTGATTTTGTTTTTTCTTTTGCCATAGTTATCCTTCCATGTTAAACGGTTTAACACCATTTTAAAAACCGATAAAAATAGGTTAATTAAAAGGATATTTATTATTAAAGAACAAAACTGATTAATAATTATTCATTAATATACTAATTTAATCATTTTTCATATTTTAGGTTACAAAAGATTATATAACCAAAAAAGATGACAGGCTACAACGATTAGCATGGATCGACTTAGTGTCTCTTTAAACGATAAATCAATTGCCATCATCCAGAAATATCTTACGAAATATGATACATCACAAGCAGATGTCATTAGAAGAGCTCTTAATTGGATGAATATTATCGAAGAAGCAACCGAAAAAGTCTCTGTTGAAAACATGTTGACGTATGTTGATTATCTTGCTAATAGCGAACATCTCATCCTTGATATTGCACATTGGAAATCAATATTCATCGAGATCGGTGAAGGATCAAAAAAATTCTGGGATGATATATATAAAACCGGAGATTTTCATAGAAAAGAATATTTTGATAAGGGAATCCGAGACGTACAACAAATTTTAAGATATATAGAAAAAACAAACTGGTACAACTTAAAAGAAGATTCAAAAAACAGTTTCACACTTGTTCTTGCCACCTCAGAATCAACACGTTTTATTAAAACATTTTTTGAAGGATTCTTTAGTAAATACCCACAAAAAGTAGAAATCACGGAAGAACATATGAAAATCAGAATTAACGTTCATTAGTCACATTTACATAAAAAATTATAGGTTTTTTTCTATTAAGCTATTAACAAAGATATAAGAATATTAAATTCGAGTCTCTTTTTTAGAACACATTATATAGTTCGTGATCAAAACGATATTTTTCCAATGCTAAAAAGGTAATGATACAAGTGGAAGTGATTTGAGTCCCTGGAATTAAAAACCAAATTCTAACTACTTTTTTTATTTTTAGTAAATTATAAGTTATTAATAGGGATTATAATGGATTGGTTTATGAAGTATTATGTCTATGTTATCAGGCTTGACGATGCAGTGTTGAAGTCACGTAAGTTTAGGCGTCGTAATCCAGATATGCGTCTTAGTCTCCCTTGTTTTTATGTTGGTCAGAGTTGTCATCCTCCTGAGATTCGTTTCTGGCAACATAAAAAAGGGTATAAGTGTAATCGTTTTGTTAAAGAATTTGGTTTGGGTCTTTGCCCTCGATTATATGAGAGTTTCAATCCGATAGGAACTCGTAAAGAAGCAGAGATTATTGAGGCAAGGCTTACTGAAAGCTTGAGGCTTAAGGGTCATGGTGTTTGGTCTAATTAAAAGGGATTTGAACACGAAAATACATGTAAAATTAATGGATTTCTCATGTTGACATAAAAATGAGTATATGCTCAGACCTTTGATTGGCTATAACTATTTTTTATGAATGGAATTATTTTATCAAGGTTGGATGTCTCATCAACAGGTATTTGTGGCCAGCCCTTCATTGTTCTTGTTGATGCTTGGAAGGGTTTAATCGTGAATTCTTTCGATAGTTTTATTTTGTCTTGTTCACTGGTTTTTGTGAGAACTACACCGTCTGTAACCAGAAATGCAAATAATTTATCCTTATATTTGTAACATGGACAACCGTACATTTTTTTCGTAGTTACATCAGGCCAATTCAGAATCTCTTTTTCTATTCTCAATCTGAAATTCTTCATTTTTTCTTCATTGTAGTATTGCATAATAAAACACTATAGACATTGGGTATAAAAAAGTGCAGGGGAAGGGATTTGAACCCATGATTACCGGTAAAATTACCGGTAAAAAATATGGTTTTCTCCTGTTGGATAAAACCTATTTTGTCTTGCTTTGTTGCAGGATACTTGTTTCATAAAGTTTATATACTAATTAAATAAACTATATAATATAAAATTATTTAATTGATGAAATATGAAGAAAATAATGGCAATTGGAATAATAAGCATGTTTTTGCTAACAGGCATGGCCGCAGTATCAGCATTTAATTTAGAAGAAACTAGCACAAAAAGTAATCAGTCTTTTAAGATATATCTAACTGATTATAACCCTGTAGTAAATCTTAACGATGATGTAAGTTTTGAAGTTTCAGTATCTGATTCTGATGGCAAACCTGTATCTTTCTGTAATTATGAGGTTTACACCATACCTTCTGAGGAAGATGTTTCATGTCAAAGAATTGGAGATAAAATCGTAGGAGAATTCACTGCAACAAGGACTGGGATGTATTCATTAATTGTGGATATTGCTGATTTAGATAACAATGCAGAAAAAAATATTTTTTATTATTTTGTTGGCTCTTCTGGTACTGAAAAAGTAAGATATTATTTCAGGGATGATCTTCCAACACATGGTCAACCAATAGGAAATGGTCATGATAGTGGTTCTTTGCTTCTTGAACCACCGACACAGGAAGAAATTCGCTGGTGTGGTTCTTTTATTCAATTTTCTCCAGATGAACTACCAACGAAAAATCCGATATCAATTCTAACTGATATTTACATACATTGTTTATTTAGATTTAAATTAGGAATTGTAGGAAAAATTGGCATACAAAAAGACTTGGGTGCTCAAATGGATGAATCCAAGCCACTTCTAAATCTGAGAAGCCTACTTCTGAAATCAATATTGAATATGACCGTGTATAGATGGGCAACTAAAGATTTTCGTATATCTTGGCAAATGGATGATGTAAATGATTGGTATAATCTTCAATTGAAACTCTACGGTAACGGCCCCATACTTTTTACAAACCCGGAAGAACCATCTTATGCTGACTTTACTTATACCTATTGCAATACGCCAAATATTAAATCAATATCAAACACAAATATCGTTGTTTTATCTGCAACATCTGAAGTTGACAACTCAAATAATGCAGAAATTATTTTGGAAGGAACAGGAACAACCAATCTTGTAATACAGATGCCAGATAATTCGAAGACATATTCTGCTACATTTAATGGCGTTGAATGTGATTTTACACAGGTGAACGGGGAGTTGACTTTTAATTTACAACTGGATTCCGAACATGCTGAGCATTCTTTAGATATATGCTCTGTTGAAAATAGCAAAATATAATCAATACTAATCCGTCCTTCTCTTTTTATTTTGGAACTATATGAGTGCAGGGGAAGGGATTTGAACCCTTGGACTCCTGCGAGACAGGATATCTCATCGAACCCTTTTGATGATTAGATCTTAAGTCCTGCGCCGTTGGCC
>Ga0209287_10000875_pt1 | contig 16412 bp, 12 predicted proteins | sample PPLLak3cmMay2015_2_FD_187255 | JGI IMG/M metagenome (GOLD analysis project Ga0209287, IMG submission 187255) | Freshwater sediment microbial communities from Prairie Pothole Lake near Jamestown, North Dakota, USA - PPLs Lake P8 Core (1) Depth... | ecosystem: Environmental > Aquatic > Freshwater... | reverse complement strand
ATGCGAAAGGGATAAAGAGATATTCATAATGGGAGGAGGGAGCGTATACAGGCAGTTCATGCCGCTGGCCGACAGGCTCTATATTACCCATGTACATAAAAAGGCTCCCGCCGATATCTACTTCCCGGAAATAGATCGCCGGACATGGAAAGTGGTTGAAAAAGAGGAGTTTAATTCCGGAGAGGTTCCGTATACATATGTGATTTACGGGAGAAAGAGATAAAAAACTTTGTCGCCTGTTAAACCTTTTGGCAGCTGCTGCAGTCTAACTGGTTGTTGATCGGAAACAATAACCAAATCATAAAACTATGAAAACAAGAATTTTTATTATGATCACTGCGCTCGCAATAATCTCATTTTCATCGTGCAAGAAAGATGCTGTCCTTGACCAGGCAAGCGTCGACCTGGCTGATGACGATGCAGTGAGCGAGGCAATTTTTGAGGATGTATTCAATACGGTCGATTATGCCGATATTATGCTGGATGGATATCAGAAAGGGGAATCATCCAAATCAGATGCTTTTATCGTGCTGTCAGATTCATGTCCGACAGTAACTATCACCCATCCTTCCGATGCTTTCTGGCCAAAAACCATTACTGTTGACTATGGCGCAGGATGCACCGGATTCTATGAAAATACCAGGGCAGGGAAGATAATCATTATTGTTTCAGGCCCGCGCCGAGAGACCGGTTCAACGCGGACCACGACTTTTGACAATTACTTGATTAACGGCATAAAGGTCGAAGGAACCCATGAGCTTGAAAACCTGGGATTCAACTCGAACCAGAACCTTCTTGTATCTGCAACACTCACAGGAGGGAAGATCACCCTGCCTGACGGGAAAACAATACAGCGCTCATTTGAGCATCAGAGGGAATGGATCGCCGGACTGCTTACACCAAACCCGTGGGATGATGAGTGTCTGATCACAGGGACGGCATCCGGAGTCAACATTAACGGCACAGCTTATACCCGGACAATTACAACAGCGCTGCGCTGGGAACGTGTTTGCCGGTTTATTGTCAGCGGGGTTATTGATATTGCCATGGGCGATCTGGAACCTTTCCAGCTGAATTTTGGCACAGGTGATTGTGATGCTGTCGCAACAGTTACAAGAGGCGGGGAGTCAAAAGAGATAACCCTCAGGTTCAGACACAGACTGATGTGATTTCGGATTTCAGATTTGCGATTTCGGATTGCGGATTGAATAGATCCGCAATTTTTTTTAGGAAGCCTTGAGAACTTTCATGTCGATCCTTTCAAGCTTTCTTGCTGCATAATCGATTGTTATAGTAAGCTCCTCTTTTCCAACAGATGGCATCTCAAACATTGCATCAAGCATGATGGCCTCGCATATTGACCTTAGTCCGCGTGCCCCCAGCTTGAATTCCACTGACTTGTCGACAATGAATTCAAGCACCCCGTCGGCAAAGGTGAGTTCAATGTTATCCATTTTGAAGAGCTTGACATATTGTTTTACAAGCGAATTTTTTGGCTCAGTGAGTATAGCTCTCAGGGCTTTCTTGTCGAGAGGATCCAGATGCGTTACAACCGGAAGCCTTCCGATTATTTCAGGTATCATGCCATAGGCTCTCAGATCCTGCGGGGCAATATATTTCACCAGGTTATCCTTGTCAACTTTCTCTCTGACTTTTGAAGCGCCGTAGCCCACGATCTGGGTATTAAGCCTGCTGGCTATTTTCTTTTCAATACCCACGAATGCGCCTCCGCAGATGAAGAGGATATTCCTGGTATCAACCGGTATCATTTTCTGTTCAGGGTGCTTGCGTCCGCCCTGCGGGGGCACATTTACGACTGATCCCTCAAGCAGTTTCAGCAATCCCTGCTGAACACCCTCGCCCGATACATCACGGGTGATGGACGGATTATCGCCTTCTTTTCTTGCGATCTTGTCGATCTCGTCGATGAAGACTATCCCTTTTTCAGCAGCCTTGACGTCATAATCGGCATTCTGCAGCAAGCGCGTGAGAAGGCTTTCGATATCCTCGCCCACGTAACCTGCTTCGGTAAGAACAGTTGCATCAACAATGGTAAAAGGAACATGGAGCATTCTTGCCACTGTTTTTGCCAGCAGCGTCTTCCCGGTCCCTGTCTCCCCGACGAGGATTATGTTCGATTTTTCAATTTCAACGTCATCACCGTCAGGTTTCTGCATCAGCCGTTTGTAATGGTTATACACTGCAACGGAAATGACCTTTTTTGCCATTTCCTGGCCAATTACATACTGGTCGAGGAAGTTTTTAATCTCGGCAGGTTTCAGAAGATTTATGGAATCGAACCTCGGATTTTTCTTGTTACCGAGTTCTTCGTTCATAATGGTATAAGCCTGCTCAATGCAATGGTCGCAGATATGGCCTTCAAGCCCGGCTATGAGCATGTTAGCTTCTTTCTTTGTCCTGCCGCAGAATGAACATTTATCCATTTTTATTAACGTTCGTTTTTATGAAGGATCTCATCGATCATCCCGTACTCCTTTGCTTCCTGCGATGTCATCCAGTGATCCCTGTCGGAATCCTTTTCGACTTTTTCAACAGTATTGCCTGAATGGAGAGCAATAATCTCAAACAGCTCTTTTTTTAGTTTTATTATCTCACGTGCCTGTATCTCGATATCAGAAGCCTGTCCCTCAACACCTCCCATGGGTTGATGTATCATTATCCTGGAATGCTTCAGGGCAGATCTTTTCCCTTTTGTGCCTGCAGTTAAAAGGACGGCCCCCATTGAGGCGGCCATTCCGGTGCAGATTGTCGCTATGTCGGCTGAAATGTACTGCATGGTGTCATAAATTCCGAGACCGGCATGTACAGATCCTCCGGGAGTATTGAAATAGATCTGGATATCTTTGCCGGGGTCAGAAGAATCCAGATACAGAAGCTGAGCTTCAATAATGTTTGCCACATAATCGTCAATAGGCAGACCCAGGAAGATTATCCTGTCCATCATGAGGCGCGAGAATACGTCCATTGATGCCACGTTCAGCTGTCGTTCCTCTATTATGGTGGGCGATATGTAACTATTCAGTATGGAAGTATATTTGTGCATCGTCAGGCTGCTCAGGCCGAATCTGCTTCTTGCGTATTTTCCGAAATCATCGTTATTGCCCATGACTATTTTTTTTGAAATTTAACATCAAAGATACAAAAAATGAAATAATCACTGCAATGCATTGATTACTATTCAAAAAGCTTGTTAAATTCTTCTACTGTCACGCTCTTTTCCTCGATTTTCACAAGGTCTTTAAGAAGTACAATGGCTTTGTCCTCCAGGATCTTGTCTGCAATTCTTTTTGCGTCATCCTCCCTTTTAAGGGTCTCCTTCGCATAATTGGAGATCTGTTCGTCGGTGGCATAGAAGAGGCCGTATTGCTGGAACTGTAAACGGGTTATTTTCTCAGCCTCCTTCTGCATCTCCTCTTCAGTGATCTTCAGATCGTTGTCCTTTGCAACCTTGTTGCGGATAAGCTGCCATTTGAGGTCATGCCTGAAGCTGTCGAATTCCTTTTCGATCTCTTCACTGGTCGTTTTATCGTTTACTTTTAAGAGCCACCTTTTCAGGAAATCCTCGGGGAAATTCAGGTCAGTCTTATCAATTGCCAGCTTTTTAATATCATGCATCAGCTTATGATCACTTTCACGCCTCAGGCTGGCCGTTATTTCCTCCGTAATCTTATTCATGAATTCCTCTTCGGAGCTAACGGCTCCCTCGCCGTAAATCCTGTTAAACAGATCCTGGTTTATCTCTGCCGGATGGAACCGGGTTATCTCAGCAATGGTGAACCTGAAGTTGCCTTCAATTTTGCCAACCTCCTCCTTCTTCATTTTCAGAAGGCCTGCTATCTCGTTCTCATTTGGGAATGCCTTTTTGATATCGAAATCGATGAAATCATTCACATTTCTTGCGATGAAAGACTTTCTGATCTCTTCGTCCTTAATAATATCAACTGCCAAGGTTGATTCCTCAACCGGGATGCTTTCAGCTCCGGGATTGCCTTCATTGTCAATTGCCGTGATCCGGCCTTTTAGTATGTCTTTTTCCTCCGTTACCTCTTCTTTCCTGAATTCTCCGAAGCGGCGCGCATAATTTGATGCATAATCATTTTTCATCTTTTCGTTGATGGCGATATTAAATACGCTCACCTTGTTTTTCGTGCTTATGCCAAGTTCCACCACAGGAGCAAGGCCAAGCTCGAATGAGAAGGAGAAATCGTCCTGAGCTTCAAAGTTAATGGTTTCATGCTCATCGGCTTTCGGAAGAGGATCGCCTAGGATATCAAGCTTCTCATCGGTGAGATATTTGCGGATGCTGTCCGATACGGCTTTGTTGATTTCATCAATTTTCACGGCGGTGCCGTACATTTTCCTTATCAGCCCTATTGGCACCATTCCGGGCCTGAATCCTTTAATGTTTGCCTTTCTGCGGTAATCTTTCAGCACTGTTTCCACTTTACCGGCATAGTCGGCTTTTGCGATTTTCACCTTAAGCACCGCATTCAGATCATCGATGTTTTCCCTTGTAATATCCATATTAAATAATGTTGTTTGTTGCTTATTAAAAAACCGCCCAAACGCACTGTTCAGGAGGTTTAGGGCGGTTTGCTGTTCTGGTGCGGATGAAGGGACTCGAACCCCCACGTCTGTTAAGACACAAGATCCTAAGTCTTGCTCGGCTACCAATTACGACACATCCGCCTGAAAATTCCCCGCAAAAGTATAGAAATTATCGATAAAAACAAACCTGGATATTACCTGCGCAGCTCGAATTTGGTGCCCAGGTACACCTTTCTTACGTGCTCATTTTCGGCAAGTTCGGTTGAAGTTCCCGACATCAGGATCTTGCCTTCAAAAAGCAGGTATGCGCGGTCGGTAATAGAGAGGGTTTCATGAACATTATGGTCGGTGATGAGGATGCCGATGTTTTTATTCCTGAGGTGCGACACTATATTCTGGATATCCTCAACAGCTATCGGGTCGACGCCTGCAAAAGGCTCATCGAGCAGGATGAATCTGGGTTTCAGGGCCAGTGCCCTTGCGATCTCGGTTCTTCTTCTCTCTCCGCCTGAAAGCTGAATGCCCTTGTTTTTTCTTATTCTCTGGAGGCCGAATTCACTCAGAAGCTCCTCCACTCTCTCCGCCTGTTCCTGTTTTGTGAAGCCCGACAATTCGAGAACTGCCCTGAGGTTATCTTCAACTGACAAGTTCCTGAATACCGAAGCTTCCTGCGCAAGATATCCGATGCCTTTCCTGGCGCGCTTGTAAACCGGCAGGGTTGTGATCTCCTCATTGTCAAGGAATATCTTACCCTCCCGGGGCCTGATTAGTCCTACGATCATATAAAAGGAAGTTGTCTTGCCTGCGCCGTTCGGACCGAGAAGCCCTACAATCTCTCCCTGCTCAACTTCAATTGAAACATGATCAACCACAGTGCGGGTGCGGTATTTCTTAACCAGGTTTTCTGTATGCAGTTTCATGTCAGAAGCTATGAAGTGGCGGTCGATCTTTTATCTGAAACGTTGTTGTTCATGAATTCATTGTGCTCCCTTTCCCTTCTTTTCATAACCCCGGCAGAAACAAATATGCTTATCTCATAAAGTATTAGCAGAGGTATGCTGACCAGCATCTGTGAGAAGACGTCGGGAGGGGTAATGATAGCTGCAAGGATGAAGATTACAACAATAGAATGTTTTCTGTATTTTCTCATAAAATCAGGGGTGACAATACCGATCCTGGTGAGGAAATATGCTACTATAGGCAGTTCAAATACCAGCCCGGTGGCTAGACAGATGGAAGTCAGGGTTCCGATATATGATCTGATGTTTATCTGGTTGACGACATCCTCGCTCACCTGATACGTGGTAAGGAAGTGAATTGAGAGCGGAGCCAGCAGGAAATATCCGAATAGAACACCAATAAAAAAGAGTAAAGATGATACCAGGACGGCTCCCCTGGCATGTTTTGCCTCGTTTGAGTGAAGGGCAGGCTTAAGGAACCTCCAGAACTCATATATAATCACCGGAAAACCCAGGATCAGACCAGTTACGAGTGCTACAACGATATGGGTGGTTATCTGCCCCGACATCTTGATGCTGATCAGGTTTACGGGCTCCTGGTTTATGCAAAGCTTGTCGCTGATACTGCACAAGAGGCGGTTTGTAAAGAAATCCGGCTCCTTGGGTGCAAGGATTATCGAGTCAAAAATCAGGTTCTTGAAAACAAAGGCAATCACCATGAATACAAGGATAGCTATTACCGATCTGATGATGTGCCATCTCAGTTCTTCCAGATGTTCCAGGAACGACATCTCTCCTTCGCCTTTCGCCCCCTTTTTCCACTTAAGCGCCATCGGAACGTTATTTATCCTTAAAATTTCAGCGTGTAAAGATGATAAATTCTATTGTTCAAAACAACACAGGGTGTGTTATATGTTGAATTTATAAAAAACAAATTTGTTAATAAACCAAAAAAAATAGTTTTTAATATGGAAATTTATTAATTTTAGATAAACTGCCATGAAAACCTGCCTTGTTAACTGAGCAGGTTAGCATTTCAGAACAAAACAGAATGGTGAATGATGCAACCATACATGATTATTTGAAGAAGTATTTTGGCTTCGATACCTTCAAGGGAACCCAGGAGGAGATAATCAAAAATGTCCTGGCCGGGAGGGATACCTTTGTTCTGATGCCTACAGGAGGAGGCAAGTCTCTTTGCTATCAGCTGCCTGCAGTAATGGGTGAGGGAACGGCTGTTGTAATATCACCGCTCATCGCCCTCATGAAAAACCAGGTGGATGCGATGCGCAATTTCAGTACTACCGACGAGGTTGCACATTTCCTTAATTCGTCGCTCACAAAAACTGAAGTTACAAGGGTCAAGAAGGACGTTCTCGATCACCAGACTAAGCTCCTGTATGTTGCCCCCGAATCACTTACTAAGGAGGAGAATATTGAGTTTCTCAGGAATATCAAAGTTTCGTTCTACGCGGTGGACGAGGCTCACTGCATATCGGAATGGGGTCACGACTTCAGGCCTGAATACAGGCGGATCAGGCCGCTTATCGATACAATAGGCAGATCACCCATTATTGCGCTTACGGCAACAGCCACCCCCAAGGTTCAGCACGACATACAGAAGAACCTGGGCATCCTGAAAGCCGATATCTTTAAATCATCGTTCAACAGGCCTAACCTTTACTATGAAGTAAAGTCAAAACATGATGTAGCTAAGGAGATAATCAAGTATATAAAAAATAACTCCGGAAAGTCAGGGATAATATACTGCCTCAGCCGCAAGAAGGTTGAGGAGATGGCCGAGGTGCTCAAGGTGAACGGCATCAAGGCGCTCCCGTATCATGCCGGAATGGATTCGGCCACCCGTACACTGAACCAGGATAAGTTCCTGATGGAAGAGGCCGATGTGATAGTGGCCACTATAGCTTTCGGCATGGGAATCGATAAGCCTGATGTGAGGTTCGTTATCCATTACGATATACCCAAGAGCCTTGAAGGCTATTACCAGGAGACAGGCAGGGCCGGCCGCGACGGAGGAGAAGGCAACTGCATTGCATACTACAGCTATAACGACATACTGAAACTCGAAAAATTCATGCAGGGGAAACCCATCGCAGAACAGGAGATAGGCAAGCAGCTGCTTCTCGAAACAGTGTCATACGCCGAGTCATCAGTGTGCCGCAGAAAGCTTCTTCTTCACTACTTCGGCGAGGAATATGCTAGGGAGAATTGCGAAGCCTGCGATAACTGCCTGCACCCGAAAGCCCAGTTCGAAGGAAGCGAATCGGTAGTCAACGTCCTGGAAACAATCCTTGCTGTAAAAGAAAAATTCAAGGCCGACCATATAGCCAATATTCTCTCGGGCAAAATGACATCAGCCATCAAGTCATACAAGCACCATAAGCTTGAATTTTTCGGAGCAGGAGAGGAGAAGGACGAGAAGTACTGGAATATGGTCATCAGGCAGGCGCTGATCGCAAAATTCCTGACCAAGGACATTGAAAACTATGGTCTGCTTAAGGTTACCGAAGCCGGGATGGAGTTTCTCAGAAAACCCGCCTCATTCATGCTTGCCGAAGATCATGATTATGCCGACACATCAGATGAGGAAAATGCTTTCGGTGCAAAGACCGCAGCTGTAGATGAGGAGCTTTTCAGCATCCTGAAGGACCTTCGCAAGAAGATCTCAAAGCAGAAAGACGTGCCTCCTTTTGTGATCTTCCAGGATCCGTCGCTTGAGGATATGGCTATCCAGTACCCGGTAACCATCGATGAGCTTCAGAACATATCAGGGGTCGGGGCAGGCAAAGCTCAGCGCTACGGCGCCGAGTTCGTCGACATAATAAAGAAATATGTTGAAGAGAAGGAAATCATAAGGCCTCTTGATATGGTTGTGAAATCCGTTGTCAACAAATCAGGCATAAAGGTCTATATAATCCAGAGCATTGATATGAAACGGCCTCTTGAAGATATCGCTGAGGCCAGGGGTCTTGAAATGAATGAGCTGCTTTCGGAGATCGAAGCAATAGTGAACTCAGGCACACGCCTTAACCTCGATTACTATATCGACGGCGTTATCGATGAGGAACGGCAGCACGACATATATTCTTATTTCAGGGAGGAAGCCGAATCAGATTCCCTTGAAGAGGCGGTGAAGGAACTTGGAAATGATTTTGAGGAAGAGGAGATACGGCTGGTTAGGATCAAGTTCCTGTCGGAGATGGGCAACTAACGGTGCAACGGCTCAATGGCTCAACGGCTTGCACCGAGCGAAGCCTCAGGGGCTAAACTGGTGATTGTGAGTAGTTTGATTTTGTGAAGAGCCAGAATAGCACTACTGCAAGAACATAAAACGGATAGATAAGCTGTCCGGGGATAAAGAACCAGAGAAGGTTCTTTTTCTTGTTGAATACGGCCCTGTTATGCAATAAAAACAGATCAGGAATAGATTTAATAGCAAAAGCAGCAAGCCAGATCAGCAGAAAAACAGGATTGAATATACCTGCGACAAGCAACGACAGCTGGGTTAATATTGTAACAAATGTTACAATTGAAAGAAGCCTTGTATAACTGTCGTCGTAAGCACCCGCCTTTGATATCCATCTTGCCCTCTGTTTAAGGAATGCCGGGAGCGTTGGTTCCGTTCCGGTTGTAACAACAGCTTCACCGGACTCCATCCAGGAAATTTTACCCCTTCTTTGTTTCACGGCATGAAGCAGGAAAACATCGTCACCTGAAACCAGTTCAGGATACAGGTGGTCAGCGTGGGTGAAATATGCATTTCGCACAAAAGAGAGGTTAGCCCCGTTGCACATCACCGGATTTCCTTCAGATACTGTTCCTGCTGTAACGCCCTGCAGACTTAGAAACTCAAGTTCCTGGAATCTCTGAAAGAATCCTTTTGCTCCCTGCAGAACGACTGGTCCTGTAATTATATGAGTCTGCTGTTCAGAGTAAAATGCTGCAATTGTCTTCAGCCATTCACGACCCATCCTGCAATCGGCATCGGTAGTAACCACAAGCTCACCCCGGCATGCCTCAACCCCTGCTTTGATTGCACTCTTTTTACCTGAACCGGGGTTTTTTAATATTTTATAGTTTTTGATTCCGGTAAAAACTGACGCAATATTATATGTTGAATCAAAAGAACCATCATCGATAATTACGACCTCATATTGATCCCGGTCGTAATCCATGTCAGCCAGACAGGAAAGCAGGAGAGGAAGATCCTTTTCTTCATTCCTGCAGGCAACTACCACTGAAACAGATATTTCCGCAGATGAGGCGGATTTGAAGGGTTTAATTTTTTTTAGTGAAAAAGATATTCCGATTATGATATATATATAAGGTATGATCAATATCAGCGCCAGCCATTCCATCTCTTATTTCCTCATCCATTCGTAGAATGCGTAATGTTCCGAGCTCATGCCGAGGGCTTCATAGGTCTTCCGGGCGCGGATGTTCTTCGTTTCTACATAGAGCCGCAGGCCCCCTGCATCCTCTGCTTCGGCAAGGAATTTAATATGATTGTACATTTTCCGGAAGATGCCGCGGCGGCGGTATTCAGGAAGAACATAAACCGACTGGAACCACCACACGTTGCAGTTGCGCCAGTCGCTCCATTCGGAAGTTATAAGAAGTGATGCGACAACTTTTCCATCATCGTCGGCAACATAGTATTGTCCGCGTGATTGGTTGGCAAAAAAAACAGCGTTTACCCCTCTTGTAACAGTATTCTTGTTGAGTTCAAGCTCCTCTGTTTCCCGGGCCATTTTCATCTGGAAATCAATTATTACATCTGCATCAGTCTTATCTGCTTTTCGGATGGCAATCATATGTTCTATATTAAAATATAAATTACACGGTTTTTCACCCTATCTCCCATCTCCCCATCCCCCCCTTCACCCACTCCCGCCCTCTCTCCCTCCTTAGGACTCCGACGTCGTCGGACGTAGCCGACTTTGTCGGACGAAGTCCGAAGCTTCAGCGAAGGAGTCTACTTATATTCGTCCCAGCTCTTTATTGCCAGCTGATCCTCGCCAAGCCTGCAGAAAGCAAGAATGAATGCACTTGCAAGCCTGGAATTGGTTATCAGGGGCACGTTGAAATCAACCGCATTCCTGCGGATTGAGTAGTCGTTGTTGAGTTCAGTGTCGGAGAGGTCCTTGGGGATGTTTATTACAAGGTCCACTTCCCGTGAACGTATGAGCTCGATGGTATTTGGTGATTTGTTCTCGTCGGGCCAGTATGCGACCTCTGCCTCAACACCTGCATTCTGAAGGAACTGCTGCGTGCCGCGTGTTGCATATAGTTTATGTCCCCTGTCTCTGAGCGCTTTTGCACTGTTTAGGAGCTCTACTTTTGATCGTGCCGGACCGGTTGACAGCAGGATGCTCTTCTTTGGCACACGGTACCCTACAGAGAACATAGCCTTAAGGATGGCTTCATAAAAACCTTCGCCGATGCAGCCCACCTCTCCTGTCGAGGACATATCGACACCAAGCACAGGATCGGCTTTTGCAAGCCTTGAAAAGCTGAACTGCGGGGCCTTGACACCAACATAATCGAGCTCAAACACCGACTTATGGGGTTTTTCGACAGGAACACCAAGCATCACCTTTGTGGCAAGCTCGATCAGGTTCGATTTAAGCACCTTCGAGACAAAAGGCATGCTGCGGCTTGCCCTCAGGTTGCATTCGATCACCTTAATATCATTATCCCTTGCAAGATACTGGATATTGAAAGGGCCGGTGATATTAAGCTCTTTTGCTATCTGCCGTGATATTCTCTTAATCCTCCTGACGGTTTCAAAGTAGATCTTCTGGGGAGGGAAGACAATTGTTGCATCGCCTGAATGAACGCCGGCAAATTCAACATGCTCGCTGATTGCATATGCAAGGATCTCGCCTTCCCTGGCCACGGCATCGATCTCTATTTCCTTGGCGTTTTCAATGAACTCAGATACAACAACCGGGTATTGTTTTGAAACCTGGGAGGCAAGCTCGAGGTAGTGCGTAAGCTCATTCCTGTTCGAAACCACGTTCATCGCGGCACCCGAGAGCACGTATGAAGGACGTATTAGAACGGGGAAACCTATCCGGTCGACAAATTCAAAGATATCTTCAATGGAGGAGAGCTCCTTCCATCTTGGCTGGTCGACTGACAGGTTATCAAGCATTGCAGAGAATTTATGCCTGTTCTCAGCCCTGTCAATGGAAAGGGGAGAGGTGCCGAGAACAGGAACATTTTCCCTGAACAATCTCATGGCCAGGTTGTTGGGAATCTGCCCGCCTACAGATACGATCACTCCTCCCGGTTTTTCAAGGTCAATTATGTCAAGCACCCGTTCGAAGGTGAGCTCATCAAAATAGAGCCTGTCGCAGATATCATAATCAGTGCTGACGGTTTCGGGGTTGTAGTTGATCATTATCGACCTGAATCCTTCCTTCCTGATTGTCTCGATTGCATTTACCGAGCACCAGTCGAACTCAACGCTTGAACCTATCCTGTAAGCACCTGAGCCAAGCACGATAATTGATTTCTTGTCATTTTCATATTTAATGTCGTGCTCACCGGCGCTGTAGGTTAGGTAAAGATAATTTGTAACAGCCGGGTATTCCGCAGCCAGGGTATCTATCTGCTTTACAAACGGGATGATCCCAAGCATTTTCCTGTGTTTTCTTACCTTAAGGAGATCCTCGTTGATATCGGCAGGGCCTGATCTCAAAACGTGCCTTGCTATCTGGAAATCGCTGAAGCCGTTTATCTTGGAGTGAGCAAGCAGGTCTGCAGGTAATGTATCCAGCGATTTGTATCTGCACAGCTCATCCTTTATCCTGATTATGTTTCGCAGCTTGAACAGGAACCATTTATCGATCCTGGTAAGGTCATGTATCTTTTCGATAGGCATGCCTTTATCAAGCGCTTCAGCAATTACAAAGATCCTCATATCTGTGGGTTCGGCAAGCTCTTTTTCGAGTTCGCCGAACTCAAGTTCGCGGTTGCCTGTGAAACCGTGCATTCCCTGGCCTATCATCCTGAGCCCTTTCTGGATAGCCTCCTCGAAATTCCTTCCTATCGACATTACCTCGCCCACACTCTTCATGCTGCTGCCGATGGCGTGCGATACTCCCTGGAACTTGTTGAGATCCCACCGGGGAATCTTGCAAACAATATAATCGAGCGCTGGCTCAAAGCAGGCTGTTGTTGTTTTTGTCACTGAGTTCCTGAGTTCATGAAGGCCGTAACCTAAGCCGAGCTTGGCGGCTACGAATGCAAGCGGGTACCCGGTAGCCTTCGATGCCAGGGCGCTTGATCGCGACAGTCTTGCATTTACCTCTATCACACGATACTCTTCGGAATTGGGCGATAATGCATACTGAACGTTACATTCACCTATAATTCCGATATGCCTGATGATCTTTATGGAGAGTTCCCTAAGCTTATGGTATTCGTTGTTAGTGAGTGTCTGCGAAGGAGCGACCACTATGCTTTCACCCGTATGAATGCCGAGAGGGTCGAAATTCTCCATGTTGCACACGGTGATGCAGTTATCGTATCTGTCGCGCACCACTTCATATTCCACCTCCTTCCAGCCCTTGAGCGATTCTTCAACCAGTATCTGACCTGTATACGAAAAGGCCTTTAAGGCAAGGGCTTTCAGTTCTTCACTGTTCGATGCAAATCCGCTTCCCTGTCCTCCAAGGGTATATGCAGCCCTGATGATAACCGGGAAGCCCAGCGATTCTGCTGCCCTGAGAGCTTCATCGACTTCCTGTACCGCAATACTCCTGGGTGTTTTAACATCAATCTGGGCGAGCTTGCCGACAAAGAGTTCGCGGTCTTCGGTATCCATAATTGCGGTTACAGGAGTCCCGAGCACCCTGACTTTGTACTTTTCAAAGACGCCTGCCCTGAATAATTCAGTGCCACAATTGAGTGCCGTCTGCCCTCCGAAGGAGAGAAGTATACTGTCGGGCCTCTCCTTTTTTATGATCTTTTCAACAAATACCGGAGTAACCGGGAGGAAATAAATCTTGTCAGCCAGCCCTTCCGAGGTCTGAACCGTTGCTATATTCGGATTTATCAGTACGGTTTTTATTCCCTCTTCCCTGAGGGCTTTCAGAGCCTGCGATCCGGAGTAGTCAAATTCACCGGCCTCGCCTATCTTGAGGGCTCCCGACCCCAGTACCACAACTTTTTTCAGCTTGTCTGCCATCTGCAGGATTTGAGGTCAAAAATAGCACAATTTTTTAATCGGATTTTTGAATTAATAAAAAATGAATATATTTGCAAAATAAATGAATAAATATGCAAAAAGCAAAAAGGCTCCCGGTTATTCAAAAAATTATCTCAGAGGAGAACATCTCATCTCATGAACTTTTGCTCAGGAGGCTTAAGTCGAAGGGAATTGTCTGCACGCAGGCAACTTTATCACGCGACCTGAGGCAGATCGGAGCAGGAAGGGTGCCTGACGGAAAGGGAGGCTACAAATATGCACTTCCCGAAAGTATCAGTGTGCAGCCTGGGACAAACAGGCTCCAGGTACTTCCTGTAATCACAGATATTGTTGATGCAAAGGATCTTCTGGTCATTAAGACACTTCCCGGAAATGCTAATAATACGGCCATTTATCTTGACAATGCATCGAGATATGAAATAGCAGGTACGATCGCCGGCGACGATACTATCCTGATCATTCCGAGGGACGGTATTTCAGTCCACCAGATTCACACCTGCCTTGAGATGATCCTGCCGGGTTTGCATGAACAGCTGAAGAAAGGGGTAAGGCCGGGAAGAGTGTAAAATTTATAACCATAAACAAATTTAATAATTTAAACATGAAAGAAAAAGTGGTGCTGGCGTACAGCGGGGGACTTGACACTTCAGTCATATTGAAATGGCTGATAGAAAAGAATTATGATGTTATTGCATTCGTAGCAGATGTCGGACAGAAGGAGAATTTCGAAGAGTGCAAAAAGAAAGCGATGGCCCTTGGAGCCTCAAAGGTAATAATTTCCGACCTGAAGAGGGAATTCGTTGAAAGCTACGTTCTTAAGGCTATAATGGCCAATGCGATATATGAGGACAGGTATCTGCTTGGAACTGCCCTGGCAAGGCCGCTTATAGCAAAGAAACAGATTGAGGTTGCAAAGCAGGAGGGTGCCCTTGCTGTTGCACACGGAGCCACAGGCAAGGGAAACGACCAGGTGAGATTTGAACTTTGCTATTATGCACTGATTCCGGGGGTTAAGGTGATCTCTCCATGGAAGGACAGGGAATTCCTGTCGCAGTTCAAGGGCAGGACAGATCTCCTGAAATATGCTGCCGAAAAACAGATACCCGTTAAAGCCAGCATTGACAAACCCTACAGTGAAGATGATAACCTGATGCATATAAGTCACGAAGCCGGAGTTCTGGAAGATCCCATGTACTCGCTGCAAAGGGGGATGCTTGAAAAAATGGTGATGCCTCAGGATGCCCCGGATATGGAAACCAGGATCGTTATTCATTTCAAGGACGGAAAGCCGGTAAAGCTCGTTAATAAAGAAGACGGAACGATTAAGGATGATCCATACGATCTCTATGTTTACCTTAATGAACTGGCCGGGAAGAACGGGATAGGATTGCTCGATATGGTTGAGAACAGGTTCGTCGGGATCAAATCAAGAGGCGTTTACGAGACACCTGCCGCAACGGTCCTGCACATTGCACACAAGGACATTGAAGGAATAGCGATGGATAGGGAGGTGATGAGGCTGGTCAATATGCTCACCCCAAAATTCGCCGAGATCATTTACAACGGATTCTGGTTCAGCCCTGAAATGGATTTCCTCATGGCTGCAATTGAAAAGAGCCAGGAGCTGATCGACGGAAGCGTTCACATGTGCCTATACAAAGGGAATGTGATAATTGAAGGACGCGAATCACCCTCTTCGCTGTACAATAAGAAGCTCTCAAGCATGGATATCGAAGGCGGATTTGACCAGACTGACAGCAAGGGATTTATTAAAATAAATGCCATAAGGCTGATGGCTCACCGGGCGATAGTTGAGGAGAGCCGGAAAAGCTGAATCTTGTTGCTGGTTATTAACCAACAAGCAACCAGCAACAAGTAACGAGCAACACTAACTTATTGATGAACAGTTTAATTAACAGAATATGAAACTCTGGGAAAAAGGAATCAATCCCGAACCTGCGATAATTGAGTTCACATCGGGAAGGGACAGGAAGACCGACCTGCATCTCACAAAATGGGATATTATCGGGTCAATGGCTCATGTCATCATGCTGAATGATGTAGGGCTGATCGAAAATGAAGAAAGGAACGAAATGTTGAATGCCCTTCATTCACTTTTTGTATGGGATGAAAAGGGCAGCCTGATAATTGAGGATGACATGGAGGACATACATTCCCAGATTGAAAAGGAAATGGCCTCCATACTCGGAACCACCGGGAAGAAGATCCATACCGGGAGGTCGAGAAATGACCAGGTGCTGGTTGACATCCGGCTCTACACCAGGGAGGAGATCGACAAGCTTGCTCACCTGGTGGCAAAACTGTTCGCAAGGCTTCAGGATCTGAGCGAACAGTACAGGGAGGTTCTTCTTCCCGGGTATACTCATATGCAGCCTGCGATGCTCTCTTCATTCGGCCTTTGGTTCGGAGCATATGCCGAGTCGCTTGCCGATGATATTCTTATTCTCGGGGAAGCGCGTGCACTGAATAATAAGAACCCGCTCGGTACGGCAGCCGGCTTTGGTACAACCCTTCCCCTGAACAGAAAACTCACATCGGAGCTTCTTGAGTTTGACGACCTTCTTTACAACTCGGCTTATGCCAGCCTGAGCAGGGGAAAGGTTGAACTGGCGATCTCATCAGCT
>Ga0209287_10000871_pt1 | contig 16475 bp, 12 predicted proteins | sample PPLLak3cmMay2015_2_FD_187255 | JGI IMG/M metagenome (GOLD analysis project Ga0209287, IMG submission 187255) | Freshwater sediment microbial communities from Prairie Pothole Lake near Jamestown, North Dakota, USA - PPLs Lake P8 Core (1) Depth... | ecosystem: Environmental > Aquatic > Freshwater... | reverse complement strand
ACCAATCTTGAATTAGTTCTTAATATGCTTGCAGAGGCTACAACCACTGAGATTTCAAAAGAAAAGAAACCGAAAACATTTAAAGAAAACCAGAAAATTGCCAAGCAAGGTGGGATAATTGCAGGAAATACTCGGAAAGAAATTGAAGCAAAATCAGGAAAGAAAATAGTTAGTAAAGAGAATGCGAAGCAACTAATCGAGAAAAAGAATAAAGAACTAGATAAATAAACGGCCAGCATACAACAGCTGCTAAAAACCATTGGGGCAGAGAGTTAGATAAGTTTTATTTTTGTATATTGGCAATTATTTTAACGTGGGACAAGATTGCTGCTTCGAACTCCCCAACGCTTTTTAGCAGCAAACGTTGTATGCGATTTTCTTTCAAACGACCAGATTCACTACTAGACACGATTCCCAATTGAAATTAAATATAAATAAGTTGTACATTCGGACAACTTTCCGTATCTTTGCAGCGTATGAGCAATGAGAAAATAAGAACAGTGTTTTTGTATAAGACCTACTTTACTGACTTCTTTGATAAACAGAAGAAGAAAGTGAAGGATAAAATTATCTGGACATTTAGGCTCATTGAGACCCTTAGGCTGGTTCCAGAAGATTATCTGAAACATATTGAGGGTACAAATGGTCTTTACGAAATTAGGGTTCAGCTAGGAAGCGACATATTTCGGATATTTTGCTTCTTTGACAAAGGGAAACTGGTTGTTTTAGCGAACGGATTTCAGAAGAAGACTCAGAAAACACCCAAATCGGAAATTGAGAAAGCGTTGAAAATAAAGGAGGAATATGAAAAAGAAAAGTAATTTAAAATCGCTCGACGAACTTATCGACGAAGAATACGGTAAACTTGGAGCTCCCAAACGTGATAAGTTTGAGAAAGGGTTTGAAGCGTTTAGACTTGGCGTTCTCATTCAACAAGCAAGACTTGAAAAAGGTATGACTCAGGAAGAACTTGCTGAAAAATGTGGAACTAATAAAGGTTATATTTCTAAAATAGAGAACAATATAAAGGAAGTAAGACTTTCAACCCTTCAAAGAATTGTTGAACTTGGACTTGGAGGACATTTAGACCTCTCGATTAGATTTTAGCATAACAACGAATAAAAAACCGCATACAACAGCTGCTAAATTTAAGTTGGGCTGAAACGAAGATTGGAAAGTAATTCCTATCTTCGTTTTCATTTTAACGTGGGATAAGGTTACTGCTCCTAACTCCCAACCTAAACTTAGCAGCAAACGTTGGGCGTCATTTTAGAGCAACTACTGACGATATAACTTGAATAAAAAATTAATGATTAAACCATGATTACACTTGACATCGAGAAATGTATACAATGTGGAATATGCATATCAAATTTTGAGGGCTATTGTATTAATAATGAAAATGGTTTACCCATTATTGATTATGAAATATGTAATCAATGTCAAAAATGTATTGCTCTTTGTCCAAATCAAGCGATTTTAATGAATAATGTAATCCCACAAAAAATAATAGGATTTGATAAAATAGGATACGATGACCTTATCTCATTATTAAAATTCAGACGTTCAACTAAAAGTTTCGTGCAACAAGATATACCTAAAGATATCATAGAGAAAATCGCAAATAGTGCAAAATATGCCCCAAACCAGAATAAAAACATCGATATTTTAATTATCAACGACCCTCAAATCATTAAAACAATCGATAAAAATGCATTAAAATTCGTTAAACGCTGGTATGGAATGATGTTCTCATTTAAGCCAGTAACAGGATTTATAAGTCTATTTTCAAAAACCTTGCATGTAATTAAAAAGAAAATGGCGCGAGATTTATTTATTAAACAAAAAGTTGTTAAAGAGAATACAAATGTTCTTTTGGTTGCAATTGGAAATCCTAGAATGCCAGTAACTGAAATGAGTGCACAATATCTATTAGGAACCATGATTTTATCTGCAGTTTCTTTAAATATAGGTTGTACTTTAATGGATTCACTAAAATTAACAATCAACAACAATAAGAAAATTAAAAATCAGCTTGGAATTAAGAAAACAGATAAGGTACTTGGTGTTTTAGCTCTTGGATATTCTAATGAAAAGATTATAAATATTCCTCAAGGTTATGAAATAAATTTATATTGGAATGAAATAAAAAGTAAACAAAAAACGAACGCCCAACACCGCATATAGCCAATTGGGCGGTGAAGGAAGTTTCAAATTTTTGTATATTTGCATAAACGGCACGGGTAAACGGATAATGAAACGCTTTGAATCGCCCAACTGTCCATATGCCTAAACGTTAGCGGTCATTATGAGGCAGAACCTAGAACAAATAATAATTATATTAAGCACTTAAAATATCATTAATAATGAAAACAATAAAAATAACTTTTTTATTTCTTACCCTATTTTCTTCGACGCAGTTGTTTGCTCAAAACCCAACTCGTGATTTGATTAAAGAACAGAAAATTGAAGCACAACTAAAATCATTAGATTCTTCTATTGTTAAAACCTATAAAGAGGCTACAGTAGCAATGGATCAAAATAACCTAAAGTTAGCTGATAGTTTATACTCTTTAGTATATATAAAGGCTCCAACATTTGATCCTGCAATTAGGCGTCTTGGAATGATTCGACTTCAACTTGGGAATACAAAAGAGGGAATAGAATTATGTGAAAAAGCAATTACAATTAATAAAACTGCATATAATTTATTATCACTTGCTTATTGTTACTTTATTGATAGTAATGATCGAAATTTAAGTAAAGCATCATCATTACTAAGGGAGGCACAAATGCTTCCAGACGGTGATGACCCCGACATATTGAGTTTATTAGGTCAGATTGCATTACAAGAGCAAAATATTGCTGATTTTCGTACAGTTACAAATGCAATGCTCGCAAAACATAATGATTTGATGATAACACATTATTTTGCGGCTATATTGGCAGCACAAGATGAAGAATGGAAACTTGCTGAAAGTGAAATTCAGCAAGCAAAGAAATTGGGATTGCAAGAAGAATCTGTTAAGACATTTTTGAATTCAGGAGTTAGTAGCAATTTAAATAAACGTCAGTATGGTTATTATTTCCTTGTAATAGTTATAATATGGATATTAGGTCTTTTCCTTCTTTTTATTATAGGAAAATTATTATCAAACTTTACATTGCGTTCTATTGAAAAACAAACTTTATCCTCCGTATCAAATAAAAGCGCTAAAATACTGCGTCCTCTTTATAGATTATTCATGAATATTGGAGGTGTTTATTATTATATATCTCTACCTATTATTTTAATACTAGTAATTGCTTTAGTAGTTGTATTATTTTATTTGTTCTTATATGTCGGTCGAATTCCAATTCAATTAATGGCAATTCTAGCAATCGGTTCATGTTTTACCATTTACGGTATGATTAAATCATTATTAGTAAAAGTTGACTATTCAGATCCCGGTCGAAAACTTGAGAATGAAGAAGCCCCTGAATTATTTAAACTTGCTGAAGAAGTTGCAAATACAATAGGCACAAGACCTATAGATGAAATTCGGATTACTCCTGCAACGGACTTAGCGGTATACGAGAAAGGTTCATGGAAAGATAAGTTTCAAGACAAGGCAAAACGTGTTTTAATTTTGGGAATCGGTGTTGTAAAAGATTTCAATCAGACAGATTTTCGTGCTGTTTTGGCTCATGAATATGGCCATTTTTCGCATAGAGATACAGCAGGTGGAGATGTTGCATTACGAGTTAGAAATGATATGACTAAGTATTTTTATGCTCTTTATTCAGCGGGTCAAAATGTTTGGTGGAACTTAGCATTTCAGTTCCTTCGATTATATAATTTTATTTTTCGCAGAATCAGTCATGGTTCAACAAGATTACAAGAAGTGCTTGCCGATAATGTCGCCGCAAAAACTTATGGAAAGTTAGCGTTTCAGAATGGTCTAACCTATGTTATTAAAAGAGATATTGAATTTAATTCATTTGCAAATATTGAAATTGATGAAGCTAAAAAAGTAAATCGCCCATTTAATAATTTATATGAACTATCAGGAAATTCAACTGAATCAATTGATGAAGAATTGAATAATTCTCTTAATAGAAAAACCACAGAAGATGATACGCATCCAAGTCCTATTGATAGATTTCGTTTTATATCAAATATTAATAATATAAACATTAATTATGACACTTCTAAAATAAGAGATTTGTTCCTGAATTGGGATTCGATAACCAAAGAAATGACTAAAATAATTGAAGACAATGTCAACAAATACAGATAAATAACGTCCGCTAACAGCCGATAAACCCAATCAGGGCAGATTTGGGGATACGAAAGTAATTCCTACCTTAGCATTGGATAGGGAAACGGTTTTTAACTCCCTGTCTGTGCTTAGCGGCGCAACGTTGTGTAACATGCGAGGCGATACGATGGAAAATAAAACTTGACAAATTAGGAAACAGCAGAGATATGGTGAAAATAGAAAAATTTATCGAAAATAAGAAACAGTTCCTTGACTTATTGTTGTTGGCAGACGAGCAGGAAAATATGATTGATAAGTATTTGCCGAATGGAGACTTGTTTGCTTTACATGACGATGATTTGAAAAGTGTTTGCGTTGTAGTGCCGATAAATAGGGAAACCTGCGAGTTGAAAAACATAGCGACATACGAGAAATATCAAGGCAAAGGGTATGGTAGAGCATTGATAAATTTCATTTTTGATTTCTACAAAAACGACTACAAAACAATGCTTGTCGGGACAGGCGAAACACCGACAATCTTGTCGTTTTATGAAAGTTGTGGATTTGAAAAGTCATATCGAGTAAAGAATTTTTTTACAGACAATTACGACCACCCTATTTTCGAGGGCGACATACAACTTGTTGATATGATTTATCTTAAAAAGGATTTATAGGAATAGCAGGAATATATTACAAACGAATTAAACAATGTTACCCAAGCAAATGCTTCATCGGCCAAAGAAATGGCCTCAAATTCTAACCTTCTTACAGGTCAAACTGAACAGCTCGAAAAACTAATAGGTTTTTTCAAAACCTAAAGTATAAAATAGCTAACTTACAACAATTAATTAACGTCAGTTCGACGTAAAAAATAATTTAAATGCTATATTATCAGCACTTTACTTTGTTGGCAGAAATGGAACTGAGCTTGCGAACCGAACATAGTGAGCTCAGCGTAGCTAGTTCGGCGTAGCCAATGATGCCTGAAGCCTGCCTGCCGGTAGGCAGAGCAGACAGAAATGCGCTAAGAGTGCAGACTTAAAGTATAAGGTAATTAATACTTTGCGAACTCTGCGATTTGCCTACCGGCAGGCTTTGTTTACTTTGCAGTTGAAATATTTACTACTTCTTAAACAACCTCATTGGTGTTAAAATTGTTATTTTTGTAAAAAAAGAGCCCAATTATGAAAAGAAAACTGAAATATAAGGAGAAGATTATTTTATCAATTTTAGGGGCTTCTATCATTATTTACACAACGATATTCTCAATTATTTACATTAAATTTTCAAACGAGGCGTACAATAATGCTTTAAGAATAGTTGATGAGGTTGCTGATGCAAATGCTAATAAAATTGCGAGTGAACTTCAAGTTAATATCGGAATAGTAAGGTCATTAGCATATAGTTTCTTGGGCTATAAAGATATTGAGGAATCAACCCGTTGGGGTATATACCACACAATGATTACTGAAGTTACTAAAAAATTACCAAACTGCATAAGCGTATCAACTAGTTTTGAATTAAACACCTATCAAAAAGGTTATACTGCGAGTTATGGAAGAAGAGTTCTGGGTGCTAATAGGTTAAATAATAGTATAGTTCAAACAGATGTATTCAAAAACCTTGATGGTGATATTGTTGGAAGCGGTTATCATCAATTTAAACTATCGAAAAAAGAGAGTCTCAACGATCCGTATTTACAATCCATTACCAATGATGGAAAAAACGAAATGCTTATAACAACCATTTGTACTCCGATAGTTGAAAACGACAAATATCTTGGATTGACTGGAATAGATATTGAACTTGGGTGGTATCAAGAGCTTATTGATAAAGTAAAACCATTCGAGAAAAGCTATGCAATACTGCTAAGCAGTAAAGCCATGATAGTTGCATATCCTGATAAAAAGAATATAAACGAACCATTCGAAAAGATAGAACCTGAGCTGGAAAAGAAAAACAATATTATAAATAGACTTAAACAAAGCGAAAGGTTTCATGTATTTAAAACTGACGAGAATGGCGAAGAGTACTATTTAAGCTTTGCTCCAATAAGAATTGGAGAATCAGTACGTTCTTGGTCGTTGGCTGTTGTAACCCCTATGAATGTTATTCTTAAAAACTCTAAAGCAGCTCTACGCATAATTATCATCATTGGAATTATCGGGTTACTTCTGCTCGGAGTAATTATTTTTAGCATCTCTAGTAAACTCATGGATATTGTGAACAAAGTAATCCTCTTTAGCCAAGAGATAAATGAGGGCAACCTGAATGCAACCATTACAATCAATAGAACCGATGAGATGGGACAACTTGCTAAGAGCCTTGAAGGGATGAAGAACAGCCTTAAACAAATGGTATTTTCCATAAAAGAAGGAAGCGAATCCATATCCCAAGCAACTATTCAGATGAATTCCAATTCAATGCAGCTAGCATCCGATGCAAATCGCCAAGCAGCCAGTATTGAGGAGGTTGCTTCTACTATTGAGGAGGTATCATCAAATATTCATCAAAACTCCATGAATGCTCAGAAAACTGTCAATATAGTTGAAAATACCGCTAAAAGCATTATTAAAGGGAATGAAGCCACCCAATCAGCTGCTCGGATCATGGAGGGTATTCAAGGTAAAATACAGATCATTAACGATATAGCATTTCAAACAAACCTACTTGCGCTAAATGCTGCAGTTGAAGCTGCACGCGCAGGAGAGCAGGGTCGAGGATTTGCCGTAGTTGCGGCTGAAGTTAGAAGACTAGCAGAAAGAAGCAGGGTAGCTGCTGACGATATTATTAAATCAATCTCGTTAGGGGTTCAAACAGCAAACTCTGCAGGAAAGATGCTTAGTGATATTATACCCGAAATTCAAAAGACCGTTCAGCTGATTCAAGAAATATCAATAGCTTCGCAGGAGCAAGCCAATGGATCAAGTCAAATCAGCCAATCGATTCAAGAGATAAACAATGTTACCCAAGCAAATGCTTCATCGGCCGAAGAAATGGCCTCAAATTCTGACCTTCTTACAGGTCAAGCTGAGCAGCTCGAAAAACTGATAGGTTTTTTCAAAACATAAAGCGTAAAATAGTTAACTTACAACATTATTTAGCATTACCAAAACTATAAAACTCTTTAAAATGAAAAAACTTACGCTCTGCTTACTTGTTCTTAATTTACTAAGTTCTTTCTCTTACGCCCAACCCGTTAAACATACTTTTGCTTTTAGCAATACCGATTTTCTGCTCGATGGCAAACCATACCAGATAATCAGCGGTGAGATGCACCCTGCTAGAATACCTGCAGAGTATTGGCGTCATCGAATTCAGATGGCTAAAGCCATGGGCTGTAATACCATTGCAGCCTACGTATTCTGGAATTACCATGAGTTATCGGAAGGTGTTTACGATTTTACCACATGGAATAGGGATTTAACCAAATTCATTAATATCGCTCAGGAAGAGGGTATGTGGGTCCTACTCAGACCCGGTCCATACGTTTGTGCCGAATGGGACTTTGGGGGTATTCCTACCTATCTGCTAAAAATACCAGACATTAAGGTTCGATGCATGGATCCTCGATATATGAAAGCGGTTGAGAGCTATCTCTCAAAACTTGCTGAGGTTATTAAGCCGTTGCAGGTAGATAAAGGTGGCCCAATACTAATGGTTCAAATTGAGAATGAGTACGGTAGCTACGGAAACGATCGTGAATATCTAAAAACCTTAGCAGATTTGTGGCGAAAAAATGGGATTACCATTCCCTTTTTCACTGGCGATGGGCCAACCCAGCATATGCTCGAAGCAGGAAGCCTAAAGGGTTGTGCAAGCGGACTCGATTCTGGTTCAGAACAAAAAGATTTTGATTTGGCAACAAGTATGAACCCTGGAGTACCTGTATTCAGCAGCGAAACTTACCCCGGTTGGTTAACCCATTGGGGTGAGAAATGGGCAAAACCAGATTCTGTAGCACTGCTTAAAGAGGTTAAATTTTTAATGGATACTAAAAAATCGTTTAACCTATATGTTATCCATGGTGGAACAAACTTTGGGTTTACAGCGGGGGCTAATTCAGGTGGAAAAGGTTATGAACCCGATGTTACCAGCTACGATTACGATGCTCCTATTGATGAACAGGGTCTTCCAACAACAAAGTACTTTGCGCTTCGAAAGCTAATCCGATCATATCTTCCAAGTGGAAGCAAACTTCCCGAAATACCTAAGCCAATTGCAGCAATCGAAATTCAAGAAATTCAAATGAAAGCATTTGCTTCCATTTGGGATAATCTACCCACCGCAATACTTTCTGTCCAACCAAAATCCTTTGAAGCATTAGATCAGAATCAAGGGTTTATGCTTTATCGAACCACGCTAATCGGTCATAAGAGCGGAAAACTTGATGTTACTGAACTTCACGATTATGCTAATATTTTTGTAAACGGAAATTTTATTGGCAAGCTCGACCGTAGAGAAGATCTTTCAACAATTAGAATTCCGAAAACAGATGTTAAAGATCCAATCCTCGATATTCTTGTTGAAGGAATGGGACATATCAACTTTGCTCAGCATATTATCGATCGAAAAGGGATTACCGAAAGGGTTACCCTTAACGGAATGACCTTGATGAACTGGGAAATCTTTAAGCTACCAATGAATGATGATTTCATCTCATCACTTAAATCCTCAACAAACCTATCAAAACCAGGGATCTTCTTCAAAAGCACTTTTAATCTTAATGATGCTGCTGACACCTATTTTGATATGTCAAATTACTCAAAAGGAGTTGTTTGGGTAAATGGGCATAACCTAGGAAGATATTGGGAGATTGGGCCTCAAAAACGACTCTATTGCCCTGCATCATGGCTTAAAAAGGGTGATAACGAAATTGTAGTCTTTGATTTACATCTAACAGAAGCAAAAACGATTAAAGGGTATAAGACCATCGAGTAAATCGCTATTTTACAAATACTTGATTCTTTTTTAATATTATATTAGAATAAACTGGTAGGAAAGATTGGTATTGTTTGAGAAACAATACCAATTTTACTTTGTACTAGTTTTTATCCTGATTCATTATAATTAACCTATTCTAACCATGAGACAAATACTATTTATTACCCTTGCAATTCTCTTTTCAAATCTGAATGCATTAAGCGATGAGTTCAATTTAAAGAGTCCATCGGGCGAAATAATTATCAGTATATCAGCTAATGATAATATTTCTTATAGCGTTAAATACAAAGGGAATATCGTACTAAATCCTTCTACAATTGCAATGCAAATCGATAATAATGTTTCATGGGGAGTAAACTCAAAAATATCAAAAAAGGAAACTGGCTCAAAAACTGAAACAATAAGCCCCGTTGTTCCTCGAAAATTCGAGAAGATTGAATCCTCCTATAACTTTTTAAAACTATACTTTAAAGGAAATTACCAACTTGAATTCAGGGCTTATAACGATGGGGTAGCCTATCGTTGGGCAACAGATATTGAAAAGGATTTTAAAGTAACATCAGAGGATGCTAACTTTACCTTTAGCGATGGTGACCAAATATACTTTCCAAAGGAAGAAAGTATGCACTCTCATCAAGAACGATTATATAAATATTTAAAAATTTCGGATGTTGAGCCTGGACAATTCTGTTCAACGGGTGCTTTGGCCGATCTGAAAAATGGAGTTAAGGTTTATATTTCCGAATCCGATCTATTCTCATACCCCGGAATGTTTCTCGAAAAGAGCGCTACAAATCCGAATGCTTTTAAGGGTAAATTTGCAGGATACCCCCTTGAAACCAACCAAACCAACGACCGTAATGTAAAGATCATAAAATACGCCGATTACATAGCGCAAACCAAGGGTTCAAGAACATTTCCTTGGCGATTGATGATCATTACCGATAATGATGCAAATCTACTCACCTCCGAGCTGGTATATAAACTGGCAAGTCCAAATCGTTTAAAGGATGTGTCGTGGATAAAACCGGGTAAAGTTGCATGGGATTGGTGGAATGCGAATAATATCTATGGTATAGACTTTAAATCGGGGGTTAATACTGAAACCTATAAATACTTCATCGATTTTGCCTCAAAGTATGGCTTACAATATGTTATTCTCGATGAGGGCTGGTATCACCTTGAGGATGTTCTTAAGGTAAAACAAGAGATTGATATCAATGAACTGGTAAAATATGGGAAAGAGAAGAACGTTGGCATCATCCTTTGGGTAACATGGAAAGCATTGGATGATAAGCTTGATGAAGCGCTAAAGCAATTTAAACAATGGGATGTAAAAGGGATTAAGGTCGATTTTATGCAGCGCGATGATCAGTGGATGGTGGAATACTACGAAAGAGTATCACAAAAAGCCGCTGATTACCAATTATTGGTAGATTTCCATGGAGCATATAAACCAACCGGTTTGAATGTAACCTATCCCAATGTAATTACAAGCGAGGGCGTTGTTGGGCTTGAGCATTGTAAATGGTCTGAGAATGCTAACCCAGAGCATAACTTAACCCTGCCATTTATTCGCATGGTTGCAGGGCCTATGGACTATACACCGGGTGCTATGATAAATGCGACCAAGCAAAATTTTAGAATTGTATTCACTGAACCCATGAGCCCCACTACTCGTTGCCATCAGCTTGCCATGTATGTAGTATTCGAGAGCCCTCTTCAGATGCTTGCCGATAACCCATCAAACTACCTTAAAGAGCCTGTTTGCATGGAATTCTTATCGACAGTTCCAACGGTATGGAACGAAACTAGAGTCTTACAGGCAAAAGTTTCCGACTACATTGTTTTAACCCGAAAAAATGCCAATAAATGGTATATCGCAGCTATGACCGATTTAACTGAGCGTAATTTTGTTGTAGATCTTGGCTTTTTACCCGAAGGAAAGTATAGGATAGATATATGGCAGGATGGTATAAATGCCGATAAGCATGCATCTGATTTTAAAAAGATTTCCGAGGAGGTAACCAATAAATCAAAATTGAATATCCATTTGACTTCAGGGGGTGGATGGGTGGCAATAGTATCGCCTATTGAATAGTTTTAAAGCTATCTTTGTAGTGATAAAAACTATCACTATGTATAAAAAGTCTTTACTACTATTTTTTATTCTGATTCATTGCCATAGCCTATTATGGTCGCAGAGGGACTTCTCAAGTTCTGATACCACCAAAGTAATACTTTTGGGTACCGGAAACCCTAATCCCTCTCCCACCCAATCGGGTTGCTCTATTGCAATAATAGTTGGAAATACTCCATACATAATCGATTTTGGTCCTGGGTTGATTCGGAAAGCAGCACAGCTATCGCCTTATTATGGTGGTAAAATTGCGGCATTGGATACTAAAAATATCAAGCATGCTTTCCTTACACACTTACATTCCGACCACACAACCGGTTACCCCGATTTAATCTTAACCCCTTGGGTTATGGGACGTGATGAGCCCCTTGCGGTATATGGACCCGAAGGCATTAATGAGATGACCTATCATATCCTCAAAGCGTATGATAATGATATTAAGTATCGTTTGTATGGCGATGAACCTGCAAACAATCAGGGTTGGAGAGTTAATTCACATGAATTTACCAAGGAGGGCGTTATTTACACCGACTCACTTATTAAAGTTGAAGCATTCCCTGTGCCTCATGGGAAATGGCCCAACGCATGGGGCTTTCGCTTTACAACTCCTGACAAGGTAATTGTAATATCAGGTGATACTCGTCCGTCGGAAAAGGTATTGGAATACGCAAAAAATGCCGATATTTTGATCCACGAGGTATATAGTAAAAAAGGATTCGATACAAAAAATGAGTTTTGGAAAAACTATCACTCTAAAAACCATACCTCTACGTTAGAACTTGGTGAAATTGCGTCCAAAGCAAAACCCAAACTGGTTGTACTTTATCATATTCTATTCTGGAACGCCACCGATGATGATCTGCTAAATGAAATAGCTCAGACTTACAACGGGAAAGTGATTGTTGGTAAAGATTTGGATATTTTTTGATACTTATTTTATATAAAAATGAATATCAGCTTCATCCTAGTAGAGCCAGCAGTTCCCGAGAATGTAGGAGCAGCTGCGCGAGCAATCAAAACCATGGGGTTTACCGACTTTCGGTTGGTTAATCCGTGCGATTACCTGAACACCAAGGCAAAGATGCTTGCCCATGCATCGCACGATATACTTGAGGATGCAAAGGTTTATACATCGTTAGCCGAAGCGATTACCGACTTAGATTTTATTATTGCTACCACTGCAAAGCAGCGATGGGTTAAGCTCGATATAATCCCAAGTAATAAGCTATTACAATTCCTGTTGGAAAAAGAGGATACTATCTCAAATATCGGAATCGTTTTTGGTCGGGAGGAGTCGGGCTTAACCAACGAGGAGATTAGCATTTGTAGTCGCGTATCCACTATTCCTTTGGCATCCCCCTACCCTTCCATCAACCTTGCCCAAACGGTTATGATTTATGCCTATACCCTTTCAGCTTTATTTCGAGATGAAAGGAACGTGAAGGGTGAGGTAAATACACAAAGTTTAAAATCGCTACAAGAAAAGGTAAGCGAAACGCTAAACATTGCAGGTATTACCCCTGATATGATGATTTATGGCCGAATCCACGAGCGAATAACCGAGCTAAACGCAAAAGATATACGGCTTCTCCACTCAATAACCACAAAACTCTTGGATTCTATCAATAAGTAATACAAATTGTTAGCTTATCAACCTATCAAGCATTCTAGTCGCTCGTCATAATAAACAACGGCAACATTTCAAAGGAATTGAAGTATGGTCGAAGTCTATCAGTATTATAAAATCGTTGAATATTTACAGCCTTCTTCTGGCTGGTTACAACATCAATTGGAACCGTATCGTAACGACCATTTTTGAGAACAACGAGTCGGCCATGAACTCCTTTTAGAATTAAGTCAAGGGCTAGGTTTCCAAACGCCATTGGAACAATTGAATCAATCGCATCGGGTTCTCCGCCACGAACGAGGTAACCCAAGTTTTGGCTTATTATATTAACAGTTTTTCCCTTGTTGTACTTGGGCGTAAGGTCCTTAATCTGCTTTGACACCAGCTCTCCAATACCGCCTAATTTTGAATGACCGAAAGCATCCTTCTCTGTTCCCTGAACAGCCATCATATCCATCCCTTCAAACATAGCACCCTCAGAAACCAGCAGTGTTGAGTATTTACTCGGGTTTTTATCTCTATCCTCAATTAGAAGCTTAGTTAATTTGTCGATATTAAATTTATACTCCGGAATAACGCATCTATTGGCAACGCCGGCCATTGTTGGAAGCATTGCTGTAAAGCCAGCATATCTGCCAAAAACCTCCATTACAAGGATTCGTTCGTGGGAACCTGCTGAAGTCCGCAGAATATCTGTTAATGATATGGTTCTTGTAATACAAGTACTAAAACCAATACAGTAGTCGGTTCCGGGCACATCGTTATCCATCGTTTTAGGGATTGCAATAACCTTAACGCCCTCCTTATAGAGTCTAACACCATAGCTTAAAGTATCGTCTCCTCCAATGGGTATTAGAAAATCGATACCCATAAAGTGAATATTTTTAAGAACATCAGGCGTTAAATCGTTAATCTCTTTTGTATAATGCTCCTGAAGATGATCGGGTACCGATGCTCTAGCAACCTTACTCGGGTTGGTTCTTGATGTATGCAAGAAAGTACCACCCGTTCGAAAAGCTTTATTGACCCTCTCCTCGGTAAGTACTTCGAAACAATTGCTATTGTCAACCTTTTTATCGCGAATCACCTCAATCATCCCTGCCCATCCCCGTTTAATCCCAATAACCTCATAGCCTTCGCGAAGAGCACGTATTGTAATTGCCCTAATGGCAGGGTTTAAACCGGGAACATCGCCACCACCTGTAAGGATGGCAATAACACCTTTGCTTTTTCTAGTAATAGCAGTCATAATTAATAGTATCTAATGATTATGGCTAAAGGTATGCCATAAAACGTATAAAGTCAATAGGAGATTCGGCCATAAAAAATAGGGTGTATCAGATAGTTGATACACCCCATAGGAAGTATTGATATGATGTTAATTCCAGGTAATCATAAGATCAGTAGTAGCATCACCTTTAGTCATTGTAGTGGTTGGTTTAATCTGCACATTTTTACAACCACAAACCTCAAGGGCTTTTTGAATCCAACCGAAGATTCTTGCTTCAAGCACCTCATGGTTAATAGGCAATTGAGAAATGCTAAGAACAACATGCTTTGCACCAGTTTCTTTAACAGAAAGATTGGATGGATCGTAGTACGAAGGGAGTATTTTCCCTGAACGACCAATGATAAACTGAGGGGTAGCCATTTTTACAAATACCTTATAAACCCCATTCAATGCAATTTCAGAGCTATACCTTCCTGTTTCCCAACCTGCTTTAACAGCGTCACCATTAAAAATAACCTTTCCGATGGCAATGGTTGGCTCAATGGCTGCATCATTGGCTGAATACCAATCAGAAACATACACCGGTTTCGACATAATAATCCTCGAAGTTTCGGGCATAGCCTTTAACCACTCTGCATACTTATCCCCGTGTCGAGTTTGAACAAACTCTTGAATCGATTTTACGGCTGTTCCTTTTACGTGCATAATAAATATTTTTAAAATTGTCATGAAATATAGCTCACAACTTCTAATGGTACAAATTTTTTACAGGAAGAATTGAAAAATTGGGATAAATGGGCTAATATTGTTAACTATTAAAACAATAATTATTTATCACTACCAAAAAAAAAATCACTTATGAAAAATTTATTGCTTATTTTTCTTCTATTCAATTCATTCATTTCGATAAGCCAGGTAGATACAACTGTCGAGTATAATAAAATATCAAGTAATAGCAAATCGGCTAATTATTTAGCTCCAAATCCAAAAATGGACAACTATGATGTTGTTTATTATGGGCTAAACCTCGAAGCAACAAATGCCAATAAAACAATAACATCAGGCTTAGTAGTAATAAAAGCAAAGGTCGTGAATAACCCACTGACTGAATTTGTTATACAATTAAAGAATGCTCTCACTGTTTCACAGGTAAAACTAGATAATCAAGTTGTAACTTTCACCCATCAAAATGATGAAATAAACCTGACTTGTCCATCATCAATTGCTGTTGGAGAACTTTTTATTGTTGAAGTTCAATACTCAGGAACACCTGTTGGAGAAGGATGGTCAAATAGAATTGCTCCAACATGGAATATTCCAGCAACCTGGTCATTGTCAGAATCGTTTCATGCTTATGAGTGGTTTCCTGTTAAACAATCACTTACCGATAAAGCGGATAGTTCAGACGTTTACGTTACCGTGCCAGCCAGCTTGGAAGTTGCATCAAATGGGCTATTAAAAAATGTTGTTGAAGTTGCTGGAGAAAAAAAGCGATATGAATGGCAAAGCCGTTACCCCATAGATTACTACCTTATATCAGTAGCAATATCTGATTATGTTGAGTACAACATAAACGCAAACCCTATTGGGCTTGGTAAACCATTGCTTATTCAGAATTTTGTTTATAATGCGCCTAATTGCTTAAATACCTACAAAACCAATATTGATGGAACGGCTGCAATGTTAGAACTCTTCTCTAACCTTTTTGGCATGTATCCATTCTTCGATGAAAAATATGGCCATGCAATGGCTCCATGCGATGGAGGGATGGAGCATCAAACAATGACCACTATAGCATATTTTAGTAATTTTATAATTGCCCATGAACTCGCTCATATGTGGTTTGGCGATTATGTTACCTGCGCAACGTGGCAGGACATTTGGGTAAATGAAGGGTTTGCGACTTATTCTGAATACCTTAATAATCAGAAATTAATAAGCCAGACTAGCGCCGATTCGTGGATGATTACAAATCAAGGCTATGCAAAAGAGAAACCTAATGGTAGTGTTTACTTAAACCTTGCTGAATCAACTAACGAGAGTCGAATTTTTGATGGTGACCTTACATACAGTAAGGGTGCATGCATTATACATATGTTAAGATATGAAATTAATAACGACGATATCTTTTTTAATATTATTAAGCAATTCCTTCAGAGATACGCACATTCTACTGCCACAGGTCAAGATTTTTTAAGTGTCGTTAATGAAACCACCGGTCAAGATTATACATGGTTTTTCGATCAATGGTATTATGGTTATGGTTTCCCAACTTTTAGCTTTCAGTATGGT
>Ga0209287_10000870_pt1 | contig 16491 bp, 12 predicted proteins | sample PPLLak3cmMay2015_2_FD_187255 | JGI IMG/M metagenome (GOLD analysis project Ga0209287, IMG submission 187255) | Freshwater sediment microbial communities from Prairie Pothole Lake near Jamestown, North Dakota, USA - PPLs Lake P8 Core (1) Depth... | ecosystem: Environmental > Aquatic > Freshwater... | reverse complement strand
AGTTCAAAATAAAAAAAGAATTAATCGATGTAGCAAAGATGGATATAAAAGAGGTATAAAAAATTTCACCGCAGAGCACGCAGAGTTCGCAGAGTTAAAATTATAGTTCAAAATAAAAAAAATAAATCGATGTAGCAAAGATGGATATAAAAGAGGTATAAAAAATTTCACCGCAGAGCACGCAGAGTTAGAATGGAAATAAATACAATTACTGAAAAAATAATTGGAGGAGCAATTGCGGTTCATACAGCGCTTGGACCTGGACTGCTGGAATCTGCTTATGAAACATGCTTATTATTCGAACTAAAAGAACAGGGTCTATCCCTTAAACAGCAGGTACCTCTTCCGATAAAATACAAAAATGTCGAGTTAGATTGCGCTTACAGACTTGACCTGGTAGTTGAGGAAAAAGTAATTATTGAATTAAAATCTATTGAATCGCTTTTACCTGTACATAAAGCCCAATTGTTATCTTATTTGAAACTATCTGGATACAAAGCTGGCTTATTGATTAATTTTAATGTCAACACATTAAAAAATGGCATAGTCAGATTAGTAAACAATTTATAATTTTTTTTCTCTGCGCTCTCTGCGTACTCTGCGGTGAAAAACACGGTGAAAAAAGAAAGGAAAACCATGAAAGTTTCGACATTCAGAAAGGGCGTCCAGGGCATCTCGTTTGCCCTTTTTATCATACTGTTCCTTTTTACGGTATACCCCTTTGCGGGCAAATTCCCCGTAGAATTTTTCCTGCGGCTCGACCCGCTGGTCGCCATAGTCAGCATGATCGGTTCAAGAGCTTTTATTGCCCCGATGCTCTGGGGAATCGGCCTGCTTGCCCTTACTCTTCTATTCGGCAGATTCTTCTGCGGATATATCTGCCCGCTGGGCACGCTTATCGACATAAACAATTATCTCTTTTTCAGAAAGAAAAAGCCGCCGGAGACAAAGGAGCCGAAGCCCAACCGGAACATCAAATATTTCATTCTTACCGGCGTGCTGTTTGCATCGTTGCTTGGCGCTGATCTTTTGCATTTTTTCAGCCCGATGTCTATTGCGCCGCGCACCTTTGCACTGATTGTTTTCCCGCCGGTAATTTGGTTTATTAATTTTATCATAGACCTGGCGCGCCCCCTGCTTTTAGGTATGGGACTCGACAACATGATACAATTCTCGCTGAACAGGCCGTTTTTCGAAAACAGCCTGTTGTCGCTTGTTCTGATCGGCATACTGCTTATCGCAAACTTCTGGCGGAAACGCTTCTGGTGCCGTTATATCTGCCCGACCGGGGCTCTGTTGAGCCTTGTTTCACGATTCGGGATATTCAAGCGTACAACTACGGACAAATGCAACACCTGTTTGCGCTGCATGACCTCGTGTGACATGCGCGCAATCGACGAAGACCCGAAGAAAACAGTTTTAAGCGAGTGTATTCTGTGCGGCAATTGCGCAGACGTGTGCAAACAGGATGCGAACCGCATCGGTGTGACATCGTTTGGGACAGGCAGTAACAATGCCGCTCTTCAGGTAGACCGGCGAAAATTCATCTATTCCGCGGTGACGGGCATTGTCGCAGCTTCGGCAATAAAAGGCGGCATACACAATGAAAAGAATTTACAGGGAAGATTCGTCAGGCCTCCGGGTTCGCTGCCGGAGAGCGAATTCCTGGCGCGCTGCATCCGGTGCGGCGAATGTATGAAGGTCTGCAAAACAAACGGTCTGCAGCCGGCTCATATTGAGTCAGGTTTTGACGCGCTCTGGACGCCGCGGCTTAAGCCGCGCGTCGGCGCGTGCGAGGACAAGTGCAACATGTGCGGCCAGGTGTGCCCCACCCAGGCGATCCGCCCTCTGCCGCTGGAAGAAAAAATGTATGCCAAAATCGGCACTGCGGTTATCGACCGTCACCGCTGTATTGCCTGGGAGCAGGACAAACTCTGCCTTATCTGCGATGAAATATGCCCCTATGACGCCGTCGAGTTCAGAATCGTGGATAACTTTACCGGTCCGTTCAAGCGGCCTTTTGTGCTCGAAGACAAATGCGTGGGTTGCGGCTGGTGCGAGCACAAGTGCCCGATCAATGGACGCGCCGCCATCGAAGTATATGCCATAGGCGAAGAGCGCTTTGCGAAAGGATCATATATATCGGAGAAGAAGAAGAAGATGCGTGAAGTCTCAAGAACCCACGAATCCGATTACAATGTCGACGACCTGGGGTCAGGCGGGGAAACCGGAGCGAAGCTCCCACAGAAACCTGCACAGACCGCGCCGCAGGAAACCCAGGAGGAGATTCCGGGAGGATTTATCATCGACGAGTGATTCTGTTTTTATATTTTATATTTTAGTGTCTGTAGCTGAATTATCTACGCAAAATGAGTAGATAAAATCAAAGCGTAGATAAGTCAGCGTACAGACACTTATGCCGCAAAGCCATACAATACCTATACCTTAATTTCCGGCTTTGCCGGCTTAGATTTTAAAGTTAAATCTATTACCTTCAGATGTAATAATCTGTTCAGTGCCACAAATCTGAAATCTGCCACCGGAATGCAAAATGTAACTATATCTTGCATATTAAGGTTGTAACCTGTTATTTTTTAACACCCATTGTACTTCGGAACCAGACAGACGCTGATCATACATATGCACCATTAGCTCAGCTGGTAGAGCAACTGACTCTTAATCAGTAGGTCCAAGGTTCGAATCCTTGATGGTGTACCAAAAAAACCCTTGAATTTATGCCAAGAACGGCGTTTTCAGGGGTTTTTTTAATTTTTACCGTTTCTGCTGATATACCACAAAATACCCATATATACTAAAGGTTGTGGCTTCGTGCAGCTTTCCGATTTTGTAAAAAACTATTAAAAGAGCTTTCCCCGTACACAATTCTTTAAGAAATCAATTTTTTTCAGGACGGTGTGAAAAGGGAACTATAACAATTGAGGTGTATTATCCCGATTAACGGGATAAGCACTCCTAAAAAACAAGTTTTTAAGGAGTTCTATATGTCGGTAGCCGTGAAAACGCACCCTATTAGCATTCGCTTTAAGCCCCGGACACCCGCACGGGTGATCTCGCTGGTTAAAAAGCAGTATTCCAATTACATTTTAAAAGAAGATGACGAGTATACAGACTGGTTTGAAACCGATTTGCACAAAGAAATTTCCTCAAGGATGAACCCGGCTAAAACCCTTCGTTCTTTGCGTGAGATGAGCGGCTGGACACTTGCGGAAACCGGTATAAAGATCGGCGTTTCCCCCTATAGGGTAAGCGATTACGAGACAGGAAAACGCGCTATCAGTAAAAATATAGCAAAGAAGCTTGCGGAGGTGTTTAAGACTTCTCCGGCGGTGTTTATTTAGTGTCTGTAGCGGAATTATCTACGCAACACGAGTAGATAAATTCAAAGCGTAGATAAGTCAGCGTACAGACACTTATTCTGCTGTTTTGTGTAAAAGGTTAAAGAACTAAAGTGCCGCAAAGCATACAAATCCAATTCCTTAATTTCCGGCTTTGCCGGCTTAGGGATAAATATGGTTTCGACTTATGGCGCTCTGGCGAACTTCTTCTTCATCTCCGCAAAAAAATCGCTATTCAATTTTGCTATATTCTGCTCTTCCCGCTCGCCGAATTTTCCGTCAAGGTACTGCTCCGGTATTTCGAAAATGAACCGTGACGGTTTGACCGGTATGGTTTTATTCCGGAATATTTTTGTCTTGAACGAAGTGAGGATGAGGGCTTTTTTGGCTCGCGTCATACCCACATAGAACAACCGCCGCTCCTCCTCTATCTTACCTTCGAGACACGATTTGTAGGACGGAAATACGGCATCGTCGAGCACCGGCAGGATAACCACCGGAAATTCAAGCCCCTTTGCCTTATGAATAGTGATAAGGACTACGCCATCCTTCTTCTCTTGCTCCTCGGAATCGTCATTGGCAATCAGGGCGCACTCCTGAAGATATGCATACAAAGAAGGCTTGGCGCGCTTGCCTCTCTTTTCGAACAGCTCAAGGGTATGAATCATCTCGTGCACATTTTCAAGCCGTATGCGCAGCGAAGGTTCGTTCTTGTAGGCCCGCTCCAGCAATTCGACATACCGGAGCTCTTCAAGTATGGCACGAAGGGTGCGTGAAAGCTCTCCCGCCTTGAACCCCTTATCGTGCCGGTCATAAAAATCCACCAGGCCCGCTATCTTGAGCTTCTGTTCTTCTTCGATATTGAAGGCGTCCTGATAGTGCCGGAACGCTTCCCACAGGGAGAACTTCCTCCTTCCCGCAAGTTCCTCCAGACTCTGGAGCGTCGAGGGAGTAATCCCTTTGTTCGGAACCCGCAGAACCCTGGTCAGGCTGATCTCATCGTAAAAATTTGCGAAAAATCGCAGATACGCAAGAATATCCTTGATCTCTTTCCGCTCGAAGAAGCTCATGGCGCCTTGGACTATATACGGTATACGCTCCATACGAAACTGCTCTTCAAACCGGGCCATTACCGCGTTTGTCCGGAAAAGCAGGGCATGATCCCGATATGGAAACTCTCCGCTCTTCACATTCTCCCTGATTGTCTCCAGTATCCACTGCACCTCTTCATTCTCATCATCAGCATAAAAAGAACTGATACGCTGTCCCATGGTACTGACCGCGGATATCTGTTTCTGCTTCCTCGTCTGATTCTTCTGAATAACCTCTGATGCGGCCTGCACAATAACGTCCGTTGAGCGGTAATTCTTCGAGAGCACGACGGTCGTGCACTTTTTGAAAACCGAAGAAAAACCCAGTATGTTCTCTATCTGCGCTCCGCGCCAGGAATAGATGCTCTGATCGTCATCCCCGACGACCATTAGATTGTTCCGTGGCGCGGCCAAAAGCTTCGCCATCTGCATCTGCACCGCGTTCGTGTCCTGAAACTCATCGATCGATATATACGTGTAGATTTCCCGGTATGCAGCCAGAACATCCCGCCGTGCCTTCAAAAGCTGCAGGGGCAGGAGCAGCAGGTCGTCAAAGTCAACCGCTTGTCGTTTTCGCAAAATCGCGTGATAATCGCGGTATATTCGCTGCAACCTGCCGTTTTCGGGATCAGTTTCATCAAGAGTATCGGGGGTTTCCGAAGTGTTCTTCGCCAGGCTTATCCGGGTGCAAAAATGGTACGGGTCGTCTTTCTCTGATACTTTACCGGCGGAACGTAAAATCGATTTAACGGTCGAGATCCGCTCATTATCGTTAAGAATAGAAAAATTCGGCGCGATTCCCAGTTCCCTGCCGTGTTTTCTGAGTATCTTTGCCCCAAAGCTGTGAAACGTGCAAACCGTCATTGCTTTGGCCAGGCCCGGTGAGGTCAACGATGCTATGCGCTCCTGCATCTCACGCGCGGCTTTATTGGTAAATGTCACCGCAAGTATGTTGCGCGGCTCGCACACCTTTTCCTGTACCAGCCGGGCGATTCTACAGGCGAGCACCCGTGTCTTGCCGCTCCCGGCGCCAGCAAGCACCAGCAACGGCCCCTGATTATGGTTTACCGCTTTCAACTGGCTCTCATCCAGATAGTTGAACTTTTTATTCATGGTATCGACTGTTCCATTGTGGTATGCCCGAAGAGGGTCAACGTGAGCAATTGCTGTATGAATTAACCAGCGCCATTGTTGCTCCGGGCCCGTTGTTCTTCTGCCTGCATTGTTAAAGGCGGTTTAAAATAGGTTATCGTGGGGATTCGATCAATACTGTTTTTTTTCCCTGCCGTACCGGGGTTGAGTGGCAGCGATTCCCGTATCTGCACAGCTCAACGGCGCTCTCCTTCATCGCAGAAAAAGTGTCGCATATTTCTGCGCGCCATCCTCCAGGGAACTGCTGCAGAACCGGAACAGCGTCCATTCACCGAAGGTCTTCTGCTCGATCGCCGCGCCGGCAAAGTAGCGTCTGACAAAATCCGTCCTGCTGAAAATGAGCGATGAGGATACCAGATCATCGATACCGGCGCGCTCCCGGTACGCTAAATTCCCGTAGGTGACGTAGGCATTTTTCTTCCGCAATTGCAGCGAAGCAAAGCAGGTTTTCGGGTGCTTGGCCTGGAGCGCCCTGGCTGACATGGTGCTGGTAGGATCAATAAAGAGAAAACGCGCGTCATACCAGCCGCCCGGCTTCTCCTGCTCCATTTCTTTGGCGATGCGCTCCAGATGACGGTCAAGAGCCGTCTGGGCGCGCAGTTGCGATTGCGACATGCAGAAAACGGAGTTCATGCGCTCGCGCCATACCTTCAGCGGTTTGATAGTACGGTACTGCGACGCGATGAACACTTCAACATCCGGGCTGGTACAGGGATATGCCAGGAAAAAAAGCGTCTGCATACCGATAAGCGCCATACACAGCACAACTCCCCAGGCACGACGATACATGATCAGGCAGGTTGCTATGCTTATACCTCCCGCAATCAAAAGGATGTATCCCTTTGAATAGGCGACAAAAAGGAAAAAAAGAAACGGCGGCACGATCCATAGCCCAAGAAGAATCAACAGCGAACGCAAGTCCCTGACGGGATACAACGTTGCTTGGGGGCTCTGTTGTTTTCCCGTTTTCGGAATACAAAGGGTCGCCGCAACGACCACGACAATCTGAACGCAAAAATAGACGCAGAATGAGGCCATACGATAGATGCTCTGCAGCAGGGTCGTGCCTTCCACCGGATTATTCGTGACATACAGGTCAAGGTATCCCTGGAAACCCCCGGTAGAATAGATCATAGGAATAAACCAGGCGCCGCAAAGTACTACGCCAAAAAAGTGGTATACCAGAAATTTTTTCATATCAATACCGTTATCTCTATGAAATCTGAACCAGAGATAACAATACAGCGGGATCAGAAGTACCGGCGAACTCTGGCGCACGCCCGCTGCCCCGGCAAAGAGCAGAGGCAAAAAATAGATCAGCCGGTTCGTCGTCCCCAGATACATCCCGGCTATACCCAAAAAAAGGTCAAAAGCGTATATCTCGGAGCTGCACCCATAAAACCAGACTACGGGATTGGTCATCAGCAAAACTGTCATGCAGAGCGCCGCCGGCAGGGAAAACCATCGAATCAGCAGCAGAAAAAACAGACCCGCGGCGCAGCCGGAATAGAGGGCGGAAACAAGGCTCATCGAGGAAAAAATCTCTCCGGTTATTCTCGAAAAAAAGCGGATAACCGCAACGTGCGCGTAATATCCGGGCAGGTGCGGCCGCGACTCCTGTATCGAATATGAGCGTGCGGCAAGGGCCAAATTCCCCTCGTCGAACGAAAAACCGTTATGGTCCCAGGGTGAAAAGAGAAGGCGTGACGCAACGGTACACACAATAAAAACGAGCGCCAGCACGATCCGGTTTTTATGCATGCGTCAATCCTTTATACCCAGAGTATGCCTTTTGAGATGGTACGAAACTCTTTCTATTCCGCTTACCCGGAAATAAAATAAAAACCGGCGCCTCTGTACCGTGGCAGATAACTGAAAAAATGGCATTGTCTGAAAAAAACAGAATCAAACAAATAACCTTGAACCGTTTTTTGTCGATAGAGTGGATGCTCCCGGCAAGCATTGGCGTTGAACACAGCGCTCCCCTGTACCGGTGCAGGACAACAAAGATGGAACCATGATTCGTGGGTTCATGCGTCGCCACTGCAGAACAGCGTGGTTTATACGTATGAACGCTGAACATTGATTGAACAACCGTTGGATTGTATATTGATGTAGCAGCTGTGGACAAAATCCGATCGTTGGTTATCCGTTGGCGACCAGTACTACCGTTGAACTCAATCGATATTTTTCCTGGAAAGGCGCTGTTATGCATATGTATAAAAATCCTCTTCCCGAACCGGTCATACCCTTTTCTCCTAAAAAGTATATCTGTCACCGGGCCGAAGAACCGGTCGAAATCAACGGCATAGTAGACAAAAAGGTATGGGCGCATGCGCCCTGGACCGAGGATTTCATCGACATTTCGGGCGGTATACAAACCGTTCCCCGGCTGAAAACCAGGACGAAAATGCTGTGGGACGAGCAGTACCTGTATATAGCGGCGGAACTGGAGGAGACGCAGCTCTGGGCGACATTAACCGAGCGGGAGTCGTGGCTCTTTACCGAGAATGATTTTGAGGTGTTTATCGATCCGGACGGCGATAGCCACCACTATTATGAGTTCGAGATCAATCCGTTGGGCACAACCTGGGATTTGATGCTCACCAAACCCTACCGCGACGGCGGGATTCCGGTGAGCGGCTGGGATATGGAAGGTTTAAAAACCGCAGTCCGGTGCGACGGAACCGTTAACGATCCCCGGACCGGTGCAGCAGGCTGGCGCTGTGAGATGGCGCTCCCCTTTAAAATCCTCAAGGAGTGCGCGCCGCAAGCCAGGCCGCCGAAACCGCGGGAGCGGTGGAGAATCAATTTTCTTCGCGTACAATGGGATTTGTGCGTGGTCAACGGTCAATACCGTAAACAAATCGATCCGAAAACCGGATCGCCCTTTTCACCGCATTACTGGGCATGGTCGCCGCAGGGACTCTCCAATATGCACTATCCGGAGATGTGGGGGTATGTCCAGTTTTCAGACCTGCCGCCGGGGAAGCATGAGGCGCCGGTTACCCGGGATGACAACGAACTCATCCGATGGCATCTGCGGAGTGTCTATTATAAGGAACGCAACTATTATGCAGCGCACGGAAGATTTACTTCAGATGTCACGCTTCTGAATGTCGCCCCCCTGCACATCGAAGGATACGACGGGAAGCTGCTGGTTCAAAATACCGACAACCTGTTTGAGGCGTCCATGCCCACGATCGGCGGAGAAGCCCGTCTGTATATCAGGGATAACGGAAGGATCTGGTCCGAGTGACCCTGTGCCCGGACTTTTATTCAACGGCAAAGGTTACGATCTCCAGAACTTCGTCATTCTCACCGTTGACCACCTCCACCTTCCATTGACCAGCCATATAGGCGGCAATGTTTTTATAGCTGAAGGTTCTCCAGGTTTCGCCCTTGACCCGCAATGCAATGTTGCCCACCAGCGAATTCTGAAAATACCACCGGTGCACAATAGTCGAGAGGTTCTGCACACCCTCAAGCTGGCAGAAGCAATACACCTTGCCGACATCCCTGGGAAATTTTTCTGCCACTGCAAGGGGCTCCCGGTTCTCTATCGCCCTGCACGTTACCACGCGAGTCACCTTAGCCGGTGATGTGCTTTTTTCCACATGCAACACAACACTGCCGGCAGGATCCTTTTTCTGCATCTGGGCGGAATCCTCGGTGCCTGAAACGAGCACCCCTGCCAACAACATAATCATCAGCGGTAAAAATACTTGGCGCATACGCTCTCCTTTTTTTATTTACAGCACCTGAAACCTGCATAAAAATATTTTTGGTTCTTTTTAAGCGGCGTACATGAGCTGCAGGTAGACCGTATCTCGTCAGCCTGCCACCAGCCTCCGGCGACGTATTTATAGTCGCCCTCGCCGGTTGACGTCCATTCCGCGACATTGCCGCTCATGTCATAGATGCCCAACTCATTCACGCACGTCACAAATTCACCGCTCGGGGCGACCCTGTTATCGGTGTGGCGGTTGCCATAGGTGTTGCAGTTATCCGCAACGAAATATTTGCCATAGGGGTAATCGTTCCTTTTCTTGCCGGCCTGGCAGGCGCTCTCCATCTCTTTGACCGAACAAAGGCGCTTGCCTGCCTTGCTGCATTGCGCAACAGCCTCCTGATACGTGACGCTGGTTGCGGGCATTTTTCCTTTTTCATTCGGCCACTCATACACATCGATGCAGAATTTTCCTTCGGCAACCGTTACCATGCCTTTCGGGCAGATAATGATGCGGACGGTATCCGTTGCGAATGCGCCTTCGGCGTCCGTCACCCTGAAAACCGCCTGCGCATATTCGGTGAAGGGATGAACCGTATGGCCTGTATCTTTGGAGCTCCAATCAAAGGTCCCGTCGCCGTTGAAGTCCCACGCATACTCCGCAATGTTTTTATCCGGATCGCTCCCCATGCCGCGAAGCTTGACTTTTTTACCGTCGCGGGAAACGATGTCGTCCCCTGCCGACGCTTTGGGAGGCTGGTTTATGACCGTGACGAGCGCCGTATCCTCGGAAGCCCCTCCGTCATCGGTCTTTGCGCGGAAGCGGATGGTATACTTCCCCGACCTGGAAAACAGGTGTTCCGCTTTGGAGATCGCTGCCGATTCCCGCTCGAAAGTCCCGTCATTATCAAAATCCCAGCAATAGGCTGTGACCTTATTGTCAACATCTTTTGCCAGGCCTTCAACCGACACCGGCACGTTTACGGTAGTCGTGTAGGGGCCGCCGGCATCGACGGTTGTGGTAAAGTTTAAGACAACAATACTCTTTGATTCCGATGCGCTCAAGCCCTTTTCATTGGTAACCGCGCATACCAGGGTATATATTCCCGCCTCCTTATAGGAGAATTTCGCCGTTGGTTTGGCCGACTTCTGCGAAAAAACTCCGGTGCCGGCAAGATCCCACGCGTATTCGGTGATTCGGTAATCCGGGTCCGATGCCACACAGGCGTAGGCGATTTTGTCATTGACATTGACCGTATCGGGGCCGTCGAGTTTCTCAATCGTTATCCCTCTATATACCGGAATTTCTGCGGAAACCAGCACGCGATTTTTGCTCTCGTCTTCCGCTTCGGCTGCAACGGTATAGGTGCCTGGAGCATCCCAGAGGTTCCTCACCTCGGACTCCTCTGCAAAACTGCCGTCCGATGGATAGTCCCACCTGCCGTCGCCGTTAAGATCCCAGCGCACCAGCAGCCTTTTTGCCGGATCGGCTTTCGCAACCGTCTGTTTCACGGCTATCACGAATTCTGTGCCCGGAGTTCCGTGGAGCGGGCTGTAGACGATCTGTATGCGGGGAGGAGCCGTTACTTCGATGGTCCGGGTTGGCTTGCCGGTATTACCCTCGTTGTCTTTAACTTCGACTTTAAGAGTATAGACGCCCGCTGTTTTATACACATGCTCGACCGAAGCAGCCTCTCCGAACTCGCCTGTTCCCGGGTAATCCCAGACGCCGTCACCGTTACAATCAAACCGGAACAGAAGCCCTTCGGTCCCGCCGGCACTGTTGACCGAGCCGGATGCGTCTATAATGAACGTCTCGTCTGCTTTGACCCGGTCGGGCGCCCGGACTACGGCGTTAAACCTGCCCACAACCGTCAGGTAATACGAAAGCTGGGATGCGTTTCCCGCTTCATCCTCTGCGCTTATCTGGATATCATACGTTCCCGGGCTCTGGGGTGTGTACCGGATAACGCCGTCATTTTCAGAAACGGTCATACCTTCGGGGCCTTTAATTAAAAAATATCTCACTCCTGCACCTTCGGGGTCTTTGGCCGCTACCTTATCGGTGAACGATGCCTTGGGCTTGCATCTTTTTTTCGGTACGCCCTCCCATTGCGGCGGCAGATCGGCTTTTTCCTCTTTTTCGCCGACGCACTGCGACGCTGCCGCAATCGACGCGACCCGTTCATTATCAACCCATGTTTTTAATTCTTCTATATCCTTTTCCGTCAAAGATATGATGTTACTGAACGTCCCGTCGCTTTTTATGATAATCTTGTTGCACGCCGCCAGGGTTATGGACTGCTGATTGCTGGTGACCAGCTCCGCCTGCTCGTTGAACAACCGCACCATCGTGATAGTTCTGTCCGGAAAGTGACTTACGCCAAAACTTGATTTCTTGCTGTTCACCGACACGTTGGGCGTTATGACGGAATAGGCTGCGGCGCTGTTTGACGAAGCATCATATGCCGAAAATGTCTCGCCATATTCCAGAGTAACGGCAACGGTTACATCCGGGTTTTGAACGTCGACTGAATAATCCAGCCGTGCTGCCGTGCTCTCATTGATATAAATAACCCTCCCGGTTCCGGCAATGATCGCCGCCCGGGAATTCTTATCCGCTACGACCACGTCCCCGCTTTGTACCCAAGAATCCTTTTGTACCGGCACCGGTATATTGTTTCGCACAATATTCACGTTGCCTGAAACAGCTCCTACGGTTAATTTTGCCGCCTCTTCCTTCGTTTTTTTTACGCACGAAAGCAGCACCAGCGCCCCGCACACGAACATACTGAAGATTACAGAAGATCGGTACTTATTCATATCACAACAGACACCTTTTTTAAGATGAGGTTTATACATGAAAGCAGGTTACTTTTCAAAATACGTATATTTTAGTGTACTTTTCAGATTTAATTTTTTCAAGCAATAAAAACTTTTTTGTCTTTTTTCTGTTTTCAACACGGTATATTTTACCTGCTCATGCCCGGACATTATTTTTATTTCAACAGCAAAGAAATCAGTACATGAAAACAGTAGTATATAAAACAATTCCCGCGCTTATTATACTGCTTCTGCTCTCCTGCTTCGAGGCTAATTTTATCTATAGAATTAAATACCGCCCCAGGTATAAGAGACCGGCGGTTCAGACCGTGCAGAAAACCGTTATTGCGGACACCGTTTCACCGGATACCCTAAAGGATACCATAACACTTATCACCCCTGTTTCAGACTGGAAAGGCAAAAAATTCAGGCTTCTTGAAAAGACGAAAATGTTTCAGAAATACGGGTATGAATTATACACATCCCCTCTGTTCTCCGAAGATACAACCCCCGCAGATCCAAAAACCGCGCACACAAATCACCGGATCAGGTATGAACCGTTTAAAGCCACCTCCATAACCGCAACAGACGTGCAAAAGCTTGCTGAAGGAGAATTCTTCATCACGTTTCAGACTGACACGCTGAATCTGACGGTTTACAGCAGAACCAGAAAGGGTATTGTCGAGGGCATCGCGCTCTATTCCGATTTTGAGAATGCGGAGAAACGGTGGAAGGGACAAACCATCTACTCCCGTCGAAGAAGTATAGAGACCTATGACTCGGTTCGATCCTGCTTCAACAGCATTAAAGTTTCCATCACCGAGCCGCTCCGGGTGGCGGCGATCCGCTGGGGAATCACTCCGCTGCCGCCAAAATCCCTGTGGCTTGTTATTCAGCGAAAGGACGGTTTTACCGGCTTTCTTCCGATCAACTACAGCTGGACCAATGTGTTAAAAACAGAAGATACGGGCAACGTACCCTGGTCGCGCGACATCTTCGAGAAAAACCCGAAAGAATTATACAAGTGGGAAGACTATATCTGGGAGACCATCGACAAGCACAATGTCTGCACCGGGATGACCACCGAGCAGGTCATCTTTTCCTGGGACGACCCGCAGAGCAGAAAAACCGTGCAAGACAGCACCGGTTTTCGTATCACCACCTTCTTATATAAAGGCAAGACGCTGATATTCGAGAACGATACCTTGCGACGAACAGAGGAATAAACACACGAATGCCACGCACCTCACTGCCGGTACAACCGGTGCGCACGGATATATTCGAGAACGGCCGAAGGAACCAGATATCTGCACGACAGATTTTCAGCGAGGTATTTCCTGATCAGGGTTGAGCTGACCCCCCACATCGGCGAGGGGAAAAATGCAATACGCGCCATCGACAATTCCGGCGGGATGCGCAACGACCAGCCGGGCCTGCGGGTAATGCACAGCGTAACCATGCCAAGAATTGTTTCATACTCCCGCCATGTGCGGATCTGGCGGATATTATCCGAACCGATGATGAAATGAAACTCTGCCGACGGGTAGCGTTTTCTGAATTGCTGCAAGGTATCAACGGTAAAGGAGACGCCCTTCCGCCGCACCTCCCCGTCCCAGACCTGAAACGCACGGTTTCCCCTGACTGCCGCTTTCAGCATTGCCAGCCGGTGTGCGGCTGAAGCGGAAACGCTGTCTGTTTTATGGGGCGGTATGCATGCAGGTATGAAAAAAACCGTGTCGAGGGCAAAATGCTCAAGCGCCATGTGCGCAAGCGCACAATGACCGCCATGAACCGGGTCAAAACTCCCGCCCAAAATACCGATTCTGGACTTCTGTTTCGGTGCCACCGTGCTGTTCCGTTTAAGGTACTATTTTTTGAGAGAAGTATCGTCTTTTGCGGCTTTTTCCGGTCTGGGTTCACGCAATTTTATCACATCGCCTTTTTCAATCCTGTTCAGAAGCGTTTTTGCTTTTTCTTTCGTTTCGTCGTCGGTATCGGAGGAGATCAGCTCGTTCAGAAGCACCGTCGCATCTTTGGGGCGGCTTACCTTATAGAGGTTGCGCGCAAGCGCGATTTTGCTCTCGCCGATATAGGAGGATCCTGGAAAATCATTAATGATAATAGTATAGTAGGTAATAGCGGCGTCATACTGTTCTATCTTCTCATAGAAACGGGCGTTCATCACCTCTTTTTTAACAAGCTTATTCATGCCTTCGTCGATAGAGCGTTTCGCACTGTCGGCGTATTGTCCTTCCGGGTAAAGCTCCAGAAACTCCTCCAGTTCCCGTATCGCTTCCTTCGTTTTTGTCTGGTCCCGTTCATAGGTGCTCGCCTCTTTCAGCTTGCACTGCCCTATCAGGAATTGAACCTCGCGCGCAAAGGGAGAGTGGGGGTAATCCTGCAGAAACACCTCGAATTCGAGGCTTGCCGGAGCATACTGCTTCATAGCCATGTTCGCTTTGCCCAGATAATAGAGCGCCGTGTCCAGAGCGGAATATCCGCTGCAGTTTATTTTAACCTCATCAAGCACCGTCTTCACGTCACCCCAGCGCTTCTTATTGTAATATTTAATGGCGCGGGCGATTCTTCCGGCGCAGTCATACTGCCTGGGTCTTTTTGCAAAGGCATCCTCCGATGCAATAAAAAGCATCATCAGCGTCAGAATACAGGAATAAAAGACTCTTTTTTTCATAGACATACTGTTCGTATCGGATAATAAAATCAGCGCCTACTCCGGTAAAAACTTTTACAAAGAGTAATAAACATACAATTTTGTGATTATAAATATAGTGTATGCGATTGAATAACCGTGTATTAAAAACAGATAACCGTTAAAGGTTAAGGGTTAAGGGTTCATCGTTTAAGATTGAACTATCGGCACCCTTCAAGAAACTCCTTGGAATTCAACACATTATCCGTTAAAGTAAAAATTACGGTTACCACACCACTTTTATTCCCTGTGATTTAAAATTAATCTGAACCGTTACCAGGAAACTTTCACAGTTTTAAAGTCAATTGTTCTTATGCGTTATGATAAGATTCAATGCGGGATTAGAGGGATTCAATGCGATTATCGAACACACGTTTCACAACTGCATCTCTATCACAATGCCTGTGTGTTGATTGTTACGGCTGAATTTTAACCCTGAACCCTAACCCAGACAAGCTGGACTTTAGTCCTTTAACCTTTTACACAGAACAACAGGATAAGAACCCTGCTGGTGCAGGACTAAAGCCTTCACGAAAAGATTTTCTGCCTCGAAGTACCCTTCAGGGTGAAAAATGTCAGAAAATCTTTTCTAAGGTTCTAAACGGTGAACCTCTGAACGGTTATCTACATTTTAATCTCGGCAAGATACTTTTCGGCGCGGGGTACGTATTCGCTGCCTGGATACCGGTTGATCAACCGTTTGAATTCGTCTGACGCCATGTCGTTTTTACCCATGCGGAGATAGCAGAGGCCCAGCTTGAGCTGCGAATCGTCTGCCTTGGAGCTTGTTTTATAATTAAACACCTTGTTAAACGAGACAATGGCGTTTGCATAGTCGCCTTTTGCATAATAACTTTCACCGATCCAGTACTGGGCCTTGTCGCCGTACTCGCCGTCCGGAAATTTTTTCAGCAGGTCCGAGAACTGCTCGACAGCTTTGTCGTAAGCCCGGTTGTCGAAGGTTCTCAGTGCGCTCTGATAGTGATCATATTCCGACGAGGTTACCAGCTTTGAAGCGTCGGACGGTGAAAATGTGGCGGATTGTACCTTTTTCCCGGTGCGCACATTCGGCAGCACCTCCATCCTGCTGATCTGGTCGTGAAGGTCCTTGAACGCCTCGATAAGCAGCGATAGCCTGTTTTCCAGATCTTCAATTTTCGCCAGCGACACGCTCGACACCTCTTCCGACAGCACCAGCAGCTTGTTGTCGATATCCGAAATTTTGGTGTTTATCATCTGCACGTCGATCTTCGCTTCCTGTGCGAGCTTCAGGGCCTCCTCGGAGTACTCCTTTACCTGCACGACATCGATCTCCGGAAGCAGGGTTTCATTATCGAGCTTTTTAAGGGAAGAGCCGCACCCGGCAAACAGCCCGGCAACGATCATAATGATAATTTTTTTCAGCATCGCTTTTAGCGTCATAGCCATCGCCTTTTAAAAAGTTAAAAAAATGTTTATCCTTTCACATTATATAATAGTATCTTTTATCAGTCAACATATTCACTTATTATATTTGTGATTCAGACAGTGGGGGGAGGTGTTGGTTGGATTTTGTAGGCAGTACGGTGCAAGGGAGGCATCCGCAACGGCGGTAGTCAATTTTTAGAGCCAGCCTGGAAAGTCGGGGGT
>Ga0209287_10000864_pt1 | contig 16557 bp, 12 predicted proteins | sample PPLLak3cmMay2015_2_FD_187255 | JGI IMG/M metagenome (GOLD analysis project Ga0209287, IMG submission 187255) | Freshwater sediment microbial communities from Prairie Pothole Lake near Jamestown, North Dakota, USA - PPLs Lake P8 Core (1) Depth... | ecosystem: Environmental > Aquatic > Freshwater... | reverse complement strand
CACGATGTTCCGCGATGAAATCACCTCACTCATCGAAGAGGAGATAATAAGCAGGTATTTTTACGAGGAAGGTGCCATTTCATGGGGAATAAAAAGCGATGAGCAGGTAAATATGGCTCTTGAAATACTGAACAACAGTGAGAAATACAGTTCTATCCTGAGCGGCAAACAGCTTCCTTCACTTATCACAAACAATAGTGACCAGCAAACCGGAGGGAACAATAATTAGAACTTAACCTCTACCCGGCATCATCCTCCTGTGAAAGGAGGCAGATAAGCTACCTGGTCTCCATCTCTCAAAAGAGGATCCTGATTTGCTATTTCGTGGTTGATTGATATCCTGTAATTATAATGGACGAGTTCAGGAAAATCGTCTGTGATGCGAAGTTTCAGATCCGCAAATGAATTCACATTGCTGTATTGTGTGGCAGAGGTGTGTGTAACCTCGGCTAAAACCCCGAAAAAAAGTACAGTTATTGTCATGTCAGTGCGTCTCCATCCAGTTCTTTCCAGTACCCCAGTCAACCTTCAGGGGTACTTCCAGTTTTGCCGCACCTGACATTTCATGCAGCACAATATTCTTAATCTCCTCAAGCTCAGGACTATATACCTCAAATATCAACTCATCATGAACCTGAAGTATCATTTTTGATCTGAATTTTCCTCTCTTCAGCCGGTCATGTATCCGCACCATGGCTATCTTAATTATATCGGCTGCCGTGCCCTGGATAGGGGCATTTATAGCATTCCTTTCGGCGTTTCCCCTCACCACCTGGTTCCGTGAATTGATATCACGCAGGTATCTTCTCCGCCCGAACATTGTTGTTACGTATCCAGTTGCCCTTGCCCTCCGGATGCTTTCGTCCATGTAGGTTTTAACGCCCGGGTATGAGCTGAAATAGCCGTCGATCAGCTCCTTTGCTTCTTTCCTTCCTATGGTAAGCCGTTCTGACAATCCGAACGAAGAGATACCGTAAATGATCCCGAAGTTGGCTGTCTTTGCCCGGCTCCTCATCTCACGGGTTACTTCTCCTATATCAACGCCAAATATCTTGGATGCTGTTGCAGCATGAATATCATTCCCTGAAAGAAAATCGGAGATCATGCTTTTATCCCCGCTCAGGTGAGCCATGAGCCGTAATTCTATCTGCGAATAATCAGCAGAGAAGAAAATATGTCCGTCCGCCGGAACAAAGGCTTTTCTTATCTCTCTTCCTCTCTCCTCCCTGATGGGGATGTTCTGCAGGTTAGGGTTGTTGGAACTCAGACGCCCCGTTGAAGCTACAGCCTGGTTAAATGAGGTATGGATCCTTCCGGTTTTTTTATCGACAAGCTCCGGCAGTGCTTCCACATAGGTTGATAGCAGCTTCTTAAGTCCCCTGTATTCCAGTACTTTGTCGATTACCGGATGCTTGTGCCTTATCCGCTGAAGTATCTCTTCGCCGGTGTTGAACTGCTTCGTCGCGGTAACCCTGGCGTTGTCGTCCAGCTTCAGGCGTATAAAAAGGATGTCTCCCAGCTGTTTCGGTGATGAGATATTGAACTCCATCCCGGCAAGCGAAAAGATATTTTTTTCAAGGGCAATAATGTCATCCCTGAGGCTTGCTGTTATAGATTTCAGCGCCTCTCTGTCGAGAATGACACCGTTTCTCTCAACGTCGGCCAGGATCCTGATAAGGGGCATTTCAATTTCTGAAGCCAGGTTTGATAAGCCTTCCTCTTTTAGCTTTGGTTCGAATATATTCTTCAGCTGCCAGGTTACGTCAGCATCTTCAACTGCATATTCCTTCATGGGCTCAACAGGCACCGACCTCATACTCTTCTGATTCCTGCCTTTTTCTCCAATGAGCGATTCAATATGTACCGGTGAATATGAGAGATATGTTTCCGAAAGAACGTTCATATTATGCCTCATATCAGGTTCAAGAAGGTAATGGGCTATCATCGTGTCAAAAAAAGGCCCGTTCACACTAATGCCGTAGTTTGCCAGGACCTGAATGTCAAATTTGATATTCTGGCCAACCTTCAGAATGCCCTGGTTTTCAAGCAGGGGCCGGATAATGTCAAGAAGCCGGAGGGTCCCATCCTGTGATTCCGGGAAATGAACAAGATAACCCGATCCTTTCTCCCAGGAAAAGGCAATTGCAACAATTTCCGCGTTAAGGGGGTCAATGCCGGTTGTCTCGGTATCAAAGCAGAATTCTTTCAGCTTCAGCATCTTTTCTGTTAAAAGTCTCAGTTCAGTCTCTCCTGACACCAGGGTATAATTATGACTCACTGTTTCAATTGTGGCCATCGGCGCCGCGGGAACAGCTGCTGTTTCTTCAGAAAACAGGGTTCCCTGAATTGATCCGGCCGCAGGGGCGTCCAGCATCTTTTCTTCCGGTTTTTCCTGTTTCTCAATTTCTGATAATATCCTTATGCCTGCACTCCTGAACTCCAGTTCATCAAAAAGCGCCTTTAGTTTCTGTGGATCAGGTGTCTCCTTTTCAAGCTCTTTTTCATTGAATTCAACCGGTACGTCAAGAGCGATCGTGGCCAGCTTTTTGGACAATTCGATCTGAGCCCTGTTGTCTTCAATTATCTCTTTCAGCCTGCCCTTTAGCTTTTCCGTATTCCTGAACAACTCTTCTACCGAACCATATTCAGCGATAAGTTTCATCGCGGTTTTCGGACCCACACCCGGAGCCCCGGGTATGTTATCCGAAGAATCGCCCATCAGGGCAAGGATATCTATCACCTGCACCGGCCTCTGAACGGAAAACTCACGCTTAATATCATCAACACCCCACTGAACCGATTCATTTCCGCTTCTTGAAGGCTTGAACATCATTGTATTGTCGGTTACAAGCTGGGCGAAATCCTTGTCGGGCGTCATCATATAGGTTGTAAAGCCATTTTCCGAAGCCTTTTTTGCCAGAGTTCCGATGATGTCGTCAGCCTCATATCCCGGAAAAGCAATGACAGGAATATTATATGCCTCAATGAGCCTTTTGATATACGGAACTGCCTTCTTTATGTCTTCAGGGGTCTCGTCACGGTTGGCTTTATACTCCGGGAACATTTCGTGCCTGAACGTAGGCGACGGGGTATCAAATACTACTGCAATATGTGAAGGCTTTTGCTTCTGAAGCACCTCCTCGAGTGTAAGCAGAAACCCGAATATCGCAGAAGTGTTGAGCCCTTTTGAGGTAATTCTCGGATTTTTGATAAAAGCATAATATGCCCTGAATATCAGCGCATAAGCATCAAGCAGGAATAGTTTTTTTTCAGGTTTATCACTCATTTTTTAGTTTTTTTGTTATTACCTGACCCCCGGGGGGTATTTATTATCTCCTGCAAACCATTCGGCATACGATTTTGCAGTCTCGTAAAGCCTCAGGCTGTGAAGCGAAGTGCCCACGGGCAGCTTGTGCCTGATGCGCTCAGCAAAGTCAGCGACCAGGTTTTCACATGTGGGCTGATAACCGACGACCACAGTATTTCCGAAGGTTTTCTTCATCATTTCCATTTTGTCCCTGTCATAGTCATTACTCACTACCACAGAATGATCAAACAGGCTTATGATCTCCCGCAATACTAAATCCCTAAGTTCCGTGAAATCGATCACCATGCCATTTTTGGGATTTTTATCATCATGAACCGGGGTACCGGCAAGTGTCACGAAAAGCCGGTACGAATGCCCGTGAACATTTCTGCATGGCCCGTCATAGTTTTTCAGTGCATGGGCCATCTCAAACGAAAACTCCCTGGTTACTCTAATCACATCAGCCATAATATGTTTTTAATGAAATATCGTCAAAAATAAGTAATATTTGAGTACCTTTGGAGGCTTGCCATTTAATTCACCCGCTCAGATGACAGAAGAAAAAATCAAACTTACATTCCCATCGCTGTTCCATGAAACAGTGCGGAAACACGGAACCTCCGGTGCATATTCATTTGCAGGAGAAGAGCCCATAACATACTCGGAAGCCGCTGAAAAGATCAGGGCCCTCTCTGCCTTTCTTGAAAAGGCAGGTGTCAGACAGGGAGACCGCGTGGCTATTTTAAGTACAAATATCCCCAACTGGCCGATAGCGTACTTTGCAATAACATTCATGGGTGCTGTAGCTGTTCCGGTACTTCCCGACTTTTCGGCAACCGAGGCATTCAATGTTCTGGAGCACTCAGGATCAAAAGCCCTGTTTGTATCATCAGGGTTGTTACCAAGAGTTGAAAATTCCAGGCCCGGGACGCTTGAATATCTTATCAGGATCGAGGATTTTACAATCATCGGAACTGAAGATGAGAAAATAAAATATACTGCAGGATCCGCTCCATCAAATAATTATGAAGTTGAAGAGGATGATCTGGCATCATTAATCTATACCTCAGGAACAACCGGCAGATCAAAAGGGGTTATGCTTACACACAAAAATATCTGCTTCAATGCATTGAGGGGAAAAATGATCCAGGAAATTGATGAAAACGATAGATTTCTTTCTGTTCTTCCGCTTTCGCATACTTACGAAAATACCCTTGGATTAATCCTGCCCATGCTGGGCGGATCATGTGTATACTATCTCAGGAAGCCGCCTACCCCGCCTGTTCTGCTGCCTGCCCTTGAGATCGTAAGGCCTACAATGATGCTGACAGTTCCCCTGATCATCGAAAAAGTCTATTTCAATAAGATCCTGCCTGCATTCCGCGACAAGTTCCTGCTGAAGCTCCTTTACATGTTCCCCTTCTTCAGAAAGAAGCTAAATGCCGTTGCAGGCAAAAAGCTTTATAAAACATTCGGAGGCCGTCTGAAATTCTTCGGTATTGGCGGCTCAAAGCTCAACAGGAGCGTTGAAAGGTTCCTCAGGGAAGCAAAATTCCCGTATGCGATCGGATACGGACTTACTGAAACAGCCCCCCTGCTGGCAGGTGCCAATCCTTCTGAAACTGTTTTTGAATCAACAGGTCCGGCCATTCAGGGAATTGAGCTTATTATCAATAATCCTGACAAAAAGACCGGAGAAGGAGAGATATGGGCGCGCGGTCCAAACGTGATGAAAGGCTATTACAAGGAACCCGAAATAACGGCAGAGGTTCTTACTCCCGACGGGTGGTTTAAAACCGGTGATCTGGGTATTATGGACAGCAGGAATAATTTATTCATTAAAGGCCGCCTGAAAAACATGATCGTGGGCGCCAGTGGAGAAAACATTTATCCCGAAGAGATAGAAGCAGTCATCAATAATTTCCGCTTTGTTGTCGAATCGCTGGTAATCGAGCAAAAGGGCAAGCTTGTCGCCCTGGTTCATCTTAACATGGAGGAGCTGGAAAAGAAATATCTGCACCTGAAACATGATATGGAGGAGAAGTACGAAGAGAAGAAACAGGAGATCCTGTCAGAACTCAAGGATTATGTCAATACCCACGTAAATAAATTCAGCAAGATAAATAAAGTCATTCTCCAGTCTTTCCCGTTTGAGAAAACGGCGACAATGAAGATTAAGAGGTTTTTGTACTCATAGAAGATCACACGTACCCATCCCCCAACCCCCTTCCCTGCCTAGACATGAACCCACCCCCAAACCCCCTCGCTACAAGCCGGCTCTTCGCTAAAATAGCTCGCCGAGCTATTTTAGCGAGGAGCCAGCCTGCAGGGGAGGGACTAAGGGGGTGGGTACGTGTAGTTAGTATTATTTTACCGCTTCCCGGTATCTCTCGTTAACCACATCCCAGTTCACGACATTCCAGAAAGCCTCAACATATTCAGGTCTCCTGTTCTGGTATTTCAGATAATAAGCATGTTCCCATACATCTAGTGTGAGAAGCGGAGTGCCTTTAACCGGCGATACATCCATCAGCGGATTATCCTGGTTTGGAGTGCTCCCTACCGCAAGGTTTTTATCGGGTGTCACATAAAGCCATGCCCAGCCGCTTCCGAAACGGGTCTTTGCCGCATTACTGAATGCTTCCCTGAACTTGTCAAAGGAGCCGAATGTTTTCGTTATCGCGGCTGAAAGCTCTGCAGAGGGGCCCGATGAACCTTTTCCCAGATTCTCCCAGAAAATGAAATGATTGTAATAACCGCCTCCGTTATTCCTGACCGCATCTCCTGCCTTTGAAACCTCAGAGAATATTTTTTCAATGGGTCTGTTTTCAAGTGCTGTTCCTTTAACGGAATTCACGAAATTATTGAAGTAAGCCCGGTGGTGCTTGTCATAATGGATTTCCATTGTCCTCGCATCAATATAAGGCTCAAGGGCATCATAGGCATATGGCAATGCCGGAAACTCTTTTGTGTCTATCTTTTTCATATTGCTGTTATTTGATTCGTTTACCTGTCCTGAAAGGGATATTACTGACAATAAAACTATTGAGATCCCGGGTACAAGGTTTCTGAAAATGTTTTTATTAGTCATTGCTTTGTTTTTATACATAAACCACATATTGCGGAAAATGTTCAGTTTCTTATTTATAAAATGTATGGTTCCGTCAAAAATATTATTTATTATGCAACTTTTAACTTAAATTTGCCGTTATATGATCAATAAAATCAGTATACACATGAAAAAGGTACTCACATTACTGCTGTTGGCTGTTTTTATGGCCACTCTCCTTACCGGCTGCAAGAAGAAGAAAGGGGATCCTCCCGTAATGCCACCGGAAGAATCATTTGTTATTGATTTCAGCAATTTTGAAGCAGGCAAATCAGCTGATTTTTCCTCATTCAATAAAGGAGTTGAAAACAGCAACTGGGAGTTTTCGGTTCTTGTAACTGGTTATTTCAGGATATTAACGGCTGTTACGCTTATTGTCCCGATTGCAGCATTTGATGTGGCCGTTGACCAGACACCAGTATGGCTGGAAGAAAAGACATGGCAGTGGAGCTACTCGGTAACCGTTGCCTCGGTTACATACAAGGCAAGGCTTGTCGGACTGATCCAGACCTCTGACGTTCTTTGGAAGATGTACATCACAAAGGAAGGAACCGGCGGTTTTGCTGAATTCCTCTGGTTTGAGGGAACATCCGAAATTGACGGAACCGGCGGCTCATGGACTTTGAATGAAAGCAGTACCGTGCAACAGCCCCTGCTTAAAGTTGACTGGACAAAAACAGGAACATCAGTGAGTTCCATCAAGTATACCTATCAGAAAACCGGAAGTTTCAAGAACAGCTACATAGAATACGGAAAGACCACCGGAACTTACGACTCCTTCTATAACATAAACTACTATAACGGCACTGCATTTGCCGATATGGACGTTGAATGGAGCTCAACAGGATTAAACGGAAGGGTAATGTGTCCGTTGTGGTTTGGCGACAGCAGCTGGCACTGCTGGAACAGCAACCTGGCCAATATAGTATGCCCCTGAAATATAAATGAATTACTCTGGAGGGTGCCCGGACAAGACACCCTCTTTTTGTTTTTTGTCAATGAAAATTTTGTATTTTGCGGCACTCAAAGAAATGATTGCTGATGTCTGCAGGAAAGAAGTCCATACTTATAATCGTCCTGATCCTTGTTGCTGACCAGATACTGAAATTCTGGGTTAAAACGCATATGGTGATGGGAGAGGAAATTCCCCTCTTCGGCGAGTGGGGCATGCTTCATTTCGTTGAGAACAACGGCATGGCCTTCGGCATGGAAATGGGGGGTAAGGCAGGAAAGCTGGTCCTGAGCATCTTCAGGATCATTGCGATCACCGGAATAGGCTGGTTCCTTAATTCTATCATCAGGAAAAAAGTAAACACCGGCCTGATAATTGCCGTCAGCGTGATACTTGCCGGCGCCATCGGGAACATAATCGACAGTGCCTTTTACGGAATCATCTTCAGCGAAAGCTATTATCAGCCTGCCATTCTGTTTCCTGAAGGCGGTGGATATGCATCCTTCCTTCTCGGGAAGGTCGTTGATATGTTCTATTTCCCTGTGATCAACACGCAGTGGCCCGGCTGGTCGCCTTTTCGTCCGGGTGAATCTTTCATATTCTTCCGGCCGGTATTCAATATAGCCGATTCGGCCATTACCTGCGGTGTGATATCAATACTCATTTTCCAGAAAAGGATGTTCAGGGATCTTAAATGAACGGAAGCAGTAAGCCCCTGGCCCTATTTTGCTTATATTTGAGTCCAAGAAATTTCCATGTCAGTACTTGACGACATCAGGAAACCTGTAGCCAGGGAAATGAGTGACTTTGAATCGTACTTCAACAGGACGATGAAAAGCAATATACCGCTGCTGAAAATAATACTCAACTATATTTTGCGGCGGAAAGGCAAACAGATGAGGCCGCTGCTGGTATTCCTGACTGCACGGCTCAACGGAGAGATAACAGAGGCTTCATTTGTAGCGGCAACCATGATCGAGCTTCTTCATACGGCCTCGCTGGTTCACGATGATGTGGTGGATGATGCCAATGAGAGACGGGGAGCCTTCTCTGTAAATGCACTGTGGAATTCCAGAATTGCAGTCCTGGTAGGTGATTACATGCTTTCAAAAGGATTGCTGGTAAGCGTTGAAAAAGCACGCTACGACATGCTTGAAATAGTTTCGGAAGCCGTTAAATCGATGGTCGAAGGAGAACTTTTTCAGATTCAGAAGGCACGGAAACTGAATATCAGAGAAGAGGATTACTACAAGATCATAATCAGCAAGACGGCTGCCCTTATCTCTGCATGCACGGCAACCGGAGCCAGGTCCGTAACAGAGGATCCTGACACGATCCAGCTGATGAAGGATTTCGGTGAGAACATCGGAATAGCATTCCAGATCAGGGACGATATTCTTGATTATGAACCCAACGGTTTTACCGGCAAGACCATAGGCAACGATATAAAGGAAAGGAAGATAACCCTTCCGCTTATAAATTCGCTTGAGCTTGCCTCTGCCTTTCAGAAAAGGCACATACTTTCAATTGTCAGAAGCCGGAAGAAGACAAAATCCGAAATAAATGAAGTCATTGATTTCGTGACATCTTCAGGCGGACTGGAGTATGCTGAGCTGAAAATGAACCAGTACCGCGATAAGGCGCTGGCTATCCTTGACACATATCCCGATTCGGATGTAAAAGAGTCGCTGAAGAAATTCGTTAACTATACGACTTCAAGAAATAAATAATTCCTTCCTGAAATCATTGTGCGGCTTCAAGCTCAATCTTGACAACCTTTTCAAGATCCTTCGTGTAGAATGTTGATCCGATAAAGAACAGGACCGAACCAACGACGAGTATAAAAGGAAGAATCGACAGGGCGGTTTCAATATTAGATTTATCATATATCCTGCCGATGACCATCGGTGCCATCGCTGAACCAAGCAGGTTTTGTACTATTACACAGATTGAATATGAGACCGCCCTCATTCCCGGATGTATAACATCCTGGGTGACAGCTATTGCTCCGGCAACGAATAACATTATGGAAATGCCCATCAACAGAAGCAGGACGTACTGCAGGGTCCCGGGCTGCATTTTTAATGCAATAAACAGAAGGAAGGCTGTCAGAAGAGTTGATATCGCCGGAAAGAGCAATCTGGCATTCTGCTGCCGCTTGCGCCAGGCATCGGTTATAAATCCTCCAAGCGGTGCTCCAAACAGGGCCAGAACCATGACAATGCTCGCCTTTCCTCCGGCCTTATCCATTGGCAGGCCCTGGACATTCTGAAAATATGTTGAAAGCCATGTGATAAGCGCAGTGGTTGTAAAGACAACCGCCGCAAACCCGAAATAAGTGAAAATTACAGAAGGCCTGGTTGTAAATTCCCTAACCATGTCTTTCCTTTTCATCTTAATTCTGGTTGCCGTTCTGTCCACAAATGCAAGATCAACCGTCTTATAATCTTTTATAAAAAGGAAAAGCAATGCTATTATCAGACCGGGTATAGCCACTATTCCAAAAGCATGCTTCCATCCGAGATTTACAGCTATGATACCTCCCAGGAAGTGGCCGATCGCTGTTCCAAGAGGTATTGAAGCATTCCAGAGACCCATCATTCTTGCTCTTTTTTCAAACGGGAACAATCCTGAAATAACCGCACCTCCGCCCGGAGCATATCCTGCTTCTCCGATCCCGATCAGCGCCCTGGCCATGAATAACTGAACATAATTACCCGTCAATGCGCAAAGTGCAGTGGCAAGGCTCCACATGATTGCCATTATCCCTATTGTCTTTGTCCGGCTCCACCGGTCAACAAGCAATGATATCGGAAAAGTCAGCAGCACTATTGCCCAGTATACCACCGAAACCAGCATCCCTTCCTGCATGTGCGAGATCCCCAAATCCTTACCGATTGACGGCCACATGGATGTAATAACCATCCTGTCGATATAATCGAACATGTAAAGAAGAAACAGAAGGGTAAATACATAGTAAGAATATCTCTTTGAAAAAATATACCCTTTCGGAGTTTCGGAATTTTTCATAGATTACTTTTTACGACCTGATGACCAAGTAAATAAAAAATATTGCAATTGGTGTTTTTTGTTTTAATTTTAAGTCTTTATACTTAGTTTGAAGTTGAAATGAGGTCATATTTTCATACCCAAATAATTACAAGATGGTAAAACTTAAACAAATTGAAGATTTCCTGGCATCTGAACCAATTGCCCTTGTTGGTGCCTCTCGCAATCCCAAAAAATTCGGTTTCATGGCTTTCCGGGAGTTGAAAGAAAAAGGACTGAAAGTAATTCCTGTGAATCCTCATGCATCAGAGATTCACCAGGTAAAGGCATATCCGGATGTTAAAACACTTCCTCCTGATGTAAGGGGTCTTCTCATTATGACGAAAAAAGAGCAGACAGCCGGCGTGGTAAAAGAAGCAAAAGCAAGAGGATTCAAACAAATCTGGATACAGCAGTCATCGGAAAGCAAAGAGGCACTGCAGGAACTTGAGGGGACTGATATCAATTATATTACCGGAGAGTGTATCCTTATGTACTACAAACCTCACAGCATTCATAAATTCCACAGGGCACTCTTAAAGTTTTTCGGACGATATCCAAAATAGGCTTCATCTCCTTAACCGGCTATTAATCTGTCAGTAACTTAATAAAATTGTCTGAAAAAGGTGAAAATAGCAGTTACAGGGAGACTGCTCAGGATTTGCTGCCGGTATTGAAGCGGCGGACCGGAAATAATGCTTATGACATTTACCCGTCATTTAAAATTGCTGATAACCAGATTTTTACCGGCTTTGAATCTCTCGCCGAAAAGATCCTGGATAATAAATCGGTAACCATTGACGGTTACTCCGGAGTTTTTTTTGATCTCTTCATTTTAAAACTCAAATCAATCCTTGAGAAGAGAAATCTGTCAGTCAGAGTAATCAGTACTGCCGGCTTCCTTAAATCTCAGGCTGATATCGCTGAATTAAAAGCTCCTTTTTTGGGAGGTGATGATCCTCTTTTTGGTTTCAGGAGCAGTCTCAGCCTTGAAGATTTTTTTGTGCCCGGAAGTTTCGAATCAATTTCCCCCGATCCGGGTTCAGATATAAATATTATTGCAGGCCCCGGTGCTGCTCTCGCAGGATGGCCTGGTATTCTGCTGTATATTGACCTCCCGAAAAATGAGATCCAGTTCAGGGCCCGGGCAGGCTCTGTCACGAATTTGGGAATGACGCATGCTGAGGATCCGGCAAAAATGTACAAGACTTTTTATTTTGTCGACTGGGTAGTCCTCAACAGGCATAAGAGAATGATACTTCCTGAAATTGACTTTTATATCGATGGCCAGAGGCCGGAAATACCTGTGTTCATGTGTGGAGACGTATTACGGGGTGCTTTATCGCTTATGAGCCATTCACCAATCAGAGCAAGGCCATGGTTTGAACCGGGGGCATGGGGAGGAAAGTGGATGATGAAAAATATTCCCGGCCTGAATAAAAATGTTCCAAATTATGCCTGGTCTTTTGAACTTATCTCTCCGGAAAACGGACTGATAATTGAAAGCTCTTCCATTATGCTTGAAGTCTCTTTCGATTGCTTGATGTATTCCGAAGCCGAACAGGTTCTGGGAGATTGTTACCCGAAATACGGAACTGATTTCCCTGTAAGATTTGATTTCCTGGATACACTCGACGGGGGAAATCTTTCCATTCAGTGCCACCCTCGCCCGGAGTATATCAGGGATAACTTTGGTGAGCCATTTACCCAGGAGGAGTCATATTATATCCTTGACAGCAAAGACGATGCCTGTGTATACCTTGGGTTCAGGGATGATATCGATCCGGATCTGTTCAGACAGGAGCTGGAAAAAAGCCATATCACCGGGACCGAAATTGATCCGGGAAAATTTATTATGAAGCACCCTTCAGGGAAACATGATCTGTTCCTGATTCCTTTTGGAACCATCCATGGCTCTGGACGAAATAACCTCGTTCTTGAAATAAGCACCACCCCCTATATTTTTACTTTTAAAATGTATGACTGGGTGAGAAGTGATCTGAACGGGAAACCAAGGACCCTGAATATCAAAAGAGGAATGGATAACCTTTATTTCAACAGAAAAGGCAGATATGTCACGGAAACCCTGATTTGCAAACCAGAACTTACAGAGAGCGGAGAAGGCTGGGAAATATATAATCTGCCAACACACGAAACTCATTCCTACGGTATTCTCCGTTATCACTTCCGCGAAAATATTGAAATCAACACAGGCAATAAATGTCATGTAATGAACCTGACAGAGGGGAAAAGCATACTTGTGGAATCAGCAAACGGGAATACTGAAGAGTTCCATTTTGCTGAAACATTCGTTATCCCTGCTGCCGCCGGAAGAATTAAAATCTTTAATAAATCAAAAGGGAAAGCTATCCTGATATCAGCATTTATAAAATAACCGGAAATGAAGAAAACATTTACTTTTCTGTGCCTCATACTGATCACTTCTGTGCTTAACCTGGAAGCACAGGGCTTCATAAAGAAAACCGATCATATCATCAATGGCTACTCAAAAAAGGTGGCTGGTCTTGATTTCGATTATCACTCCTGCATTCCGGGTCTTCGTGAAAGCCTGCTGACAAGGGCAACAACCGGAAAAGACTACCTTGAATGGGAAACCGATCCGCTTACTGTTGATGCGAATAAACCCTGTGCTGCGGTAATCTGGATAACAGCAATCGGATCAAGTCCCGGTAATGCAAGGATGGACCTTACCACGGATGATAATCATCATTTCGTATTTTATACTGACGGAAAAAGATCGTGGAGTATCAATGGAAATGATGGTTCGTCGCTGAGCTTTCATTCAATAATGACCGACCAGCATGGTGACAACCATGGGTATATGATCCTTCGAATCCCCCGGGAAAAAGTCAAAAAAGATAAACCTCTGAGAATAAAGGTGACCGGCAGTCCGGCAAATCTGACTTCCTGGTATATGACTTACAGGAAACAAATAAAGACAGGCGTTACGCTTAATTCATTCCCGGCTGTGATAAAACAGAACAACCGGCTTCTCCAGTTCGTTGAAGCTGCTCTCTTCTACTTTGGTGATTCAGCTGCTGCCAGAATCTATGCAGATAACAAACTAATTGCCAGTACAACACTTGTATTTGGATATAACTCGGTTAATCTCGGGCTGCCACAGGTTTCCAGACCAACCCCTTTAAAGCTGAAAATCGTAGCCGGTGATTTTTCAAATATCAGCCAGGTCACTCTTTTCCCTGTTAAAAAATGGCAGGTCGACCTGATCCAGCATTCACACACAGATATCGGCTATACGCGGTCGCAGACCGAAATACTTGCAGAACACCTGAGATATATTGACTACGCCCTGGATTACTGTGATGCAACAGATAATTACCCCGAAAATGCAAAATTCAGATGGACATGCGAAGCAGCCTGGCCTGTTGATGAGTATCTGAAAAGCAGGCCGGCCGGTCAGGTTGAAAGGCTTATAAGGAGAATAAATGAAGGCAGAATTGAGGTTACCGGCATGTATTTCAATTTTGATGAATTGCCTGATGAACAAATTCTCGCAGCCTCATTAAAGGCTGTTGAAAGAATTAAAAGTAAAGGCATACAGGTAAATCTTGCAATGCAGAATGATGTCAACGGAATCGGCTGGTGCATGAATGATTATTTTAACCTTACCGGGATTAAATATCTGAATATGGGTACTCATGGACACCGGGCTCTTATCTGTTTTGACAAGCCAACCATGTTCTGGTGGGAATCACCATCAGGAAAGCGTGTTCTTACATTCAGAGCTGAACATTATATGACCGGAAATACTGTTTTTGAAATGCAATACGGCGATATTGGCAGATTCAGAAACAATCTTCTGAACTATCTGAAAAACCTTGAATCAAAACAATACCCTTTCAACGAAATTGCGATTCAACATTCGGGATACCTGACTGACAATTCTCCTCCGTCAATTACAGCCAGTGAACTGATCAGAAAGTGGAATGATATTTTCGAGTGGCCCAGACTTACAACCTCGACTGCAGAGACTTTTTTCAGGAATATGGAAAAAGATCACAGCTCTGAATTTCCTGTAATCAGGGGAGCCTGGCCAGACTGGTGGACAGACGGTTTTGGAGCATCAGCAAGAGAAACCGCTACAACTCGAAAGGCCGCAGCATCATTACTTTCAAACATGGGGGGCCTTACCTTGGCCGCAACTGCCGGAATCAGTATCCCGGCTGCAACCATTAACAAAATCTCTCTTGCCAACGAAGCGCTTCTGTTCTATACCGAACACACAGCAGGATATTCAGAAAGCGTAAGAGAACCTTTAAGTCTTCCGACAATGGAACAACGTGCTCTTAAAGAATCATATGCATGGGAAGCAAATCGCCGTGTTGCATCACTTGGCGAAGATGTTATGGGGCTGCTTCAGAGTAATTTTTCACGCGAAAAAGAGCCCTCGCTTCTTGTTTTCAATACCCTGAACTGGACAAGATCCGGTCAGGTGACAATTTATATCGACCATCAGATAGTCCCGAGAGGTAAAACCGCAGGGGTCTATGACAGGGAGGGAATCCGTTCGCCTGCACAGGCATTATCTTCACGGTCTGATGGAACATACTGGCTCGTCTGGCTGCAGGATATACCGGCATTCGGATATAAAAAATTCTATTTGCGCCCTGTTATGGAAGAGACTATCCAAAGTAAAGAAGGTTCAGATATATTTCTTGAAAATCAATGGTATAGAATCGTCCCTGACCTCTTAAAAGGGACTGTTATCTCTCTTTTTGACAAGGAACTCTCAATTGAGCTTGTTGATACCGCTTCACAATACGGATTGGCCGAATTTATACTTGAAAAGCTGGCTAACAGGAGTCAGATGGAGAGCAGAAGGCTCGATGCTTTCACAAGACTCCCCCTCGATACTGTCTGGTTCGATTCCATGATCAGGGGTGATGTTTTCAACAGTATAAAATTCCGCGGCGAAACGGAAACAGCTGAAAAGCCGGGTGGATTTACAATTGAGTTTCGTTTATATAATACGGTTAAGCGTATAGATATAAATTGTTCCATCATTAAAAAAAGTATTTTCGATCCTGAAAGTTTTTATATAGCATTCCCGTTCAACCTTGAAGAAGGGAAGCACTATACTGAACTTCAGGGCGGAGTAATTGAGACCGGTGTTGATCAGATAACCGGATCGGCAAATGACTGGTATACAGTTCAGAATTTTACTTCAATCAGGAATTTAAAAGCACAGGTTGTTATTGGTTGCGGCGAAATGCCACTGATGCAGTTTGGTGCAATAAACACAGGCCGTTACCAGGCCGGAGCAGCTCCCCAGAGCACCCATCTCTTTTCCTGGCCTATGAATAACTACTGGGTAACAAATTTCAATGCGGATCAGAGAGGAGGACACGCCTGGTCATATTATCTGACATCATCCGGAGATATTTCAAACGGTTTCTCCACCAAATTTGGTTGGGGAAGCCGGGTTCCTTTCCTTGCCAGGATAGTTCCCGGAGAAGGCCCGGGAGATAACAATAACATGGGATCATTTATCACAGGATGGCCTGACAATATTATCCTGATCAGCGCTGCCCCCGCCGAAGACGGAAAATCATTTATGGCGCACATCAGGGAAACAGACGGAAAAGAAGCTGCTTTAAAATTGTTCAACAGCATGACAGGAAAACCGCTTAAAGTAACTGAGACAAATATTACCGGGCAGATCATAAACAACATTGACAATATAATTAAACCTTTGGAATCGAAATTTTTCAGAATTGATCTCTGATAAAGGAATTTTAAGAATCTTTGTACCTTGAAAGATTGCAAATATTAATGAAAGAGACCCTGGATTTTTTAAGCACAGAATTTACTGTCAGGGATTATGAATGTGACATTCAGGGTGTTGTGAACAATGCCAATTACCAGCACTATCTGGAACATGCCCGTCACGAATTCCTGATCTCAAGAGGCATAAGCTTCGCACAGCTTCATGATGAAGGAATTGATCTTATTGTTACCCGGGTTGAAATTGATTATAAATATCCGCTGCGCAGCCGGGATAAATTTGTTGTCAGGAGCAGTGTTCAAAGAGAGGGAAACACGAGGCTGGTTTTTGTTCAGGACATATTCAGGATACCTGATAATAAGCTGATCGTTAAT